>Ga0255058_10000543_pt1 | contig 22195 bp, 23 predicted proteins | sample Cases_109_9_MG_FD_188637 | JGI IMG/M metagenome (GOLD analysis project Ga0255058, IMG submission 188637) | Seawater microbial communities from Amundsen Gulf, Northwest Territories, Canada - Cases_109_9 | ecosystem: Environmental > Aquatic > Marine > Gulf | place: Canada: Northwest Territories... | reverse complement strand
CACACGATTATTTTTATTTCGGCCGAACCGCAAGCCGAACGCCACGTGGGACGTGAAATTGAGCGCTGTGCCGAGATCACTCTCGCCGTAGTTTGAGCCATCGATCACAATTGGCGTGAAACCCAGATCCATGAACAGCGGCAGGCGCGAGGTCTCTCTTTCGAAACGAAATACCGGTCCGAGTGAGGCGAATAAACGATGTTCGACGCTTGTTTCAAATTGCCCAAACTCGAAAGCAAGTCGAGGTGTGACAGACGTACCCTGCCATGGAGTCCAATGCCACGGTAGCTCGAAATCGACGAATACAGCTTGCTGGACTAGTCTGTCGAATTGGCCGCCATCAGCCGTGGCGAGTCGTATTCCGATGTCCGTGATCCGACCGACGAGCGGGATTTGAAACAGCTTGTCTTTGCCTGTTACCAGCGTGCCCGTGGAGTTGAGATTGCTTAATTGCCAAACCGCCGAGTTGGCAAGCGTGTCCTCGGATACAGGAATTGCGTCCAGCTCACTCGCCTGACCTATGCGTGTGACAAGAATGAGCAACAAGAACATGCCCGCACGATATGTGGGTCTGGATTCTGACTTAGATGACATATTTGCCCTGCGATTACCAAAACATGAGCCTGCTGTGCGCTCACCGCGCATTGTGCTCATCTAGTAGTTGCCGCCAGGCAGAAAATGGTTACGCTTTTTCGCCGAATCTGGCTGGTGTTAAGGGGGGCTTGCTTAGTCTTTTTCGCGGTGAGCCAGGGCTGCTTTTATGAGTTCCTCTGGAACAGAGTCTGGTACGGGCCCGTCCGGAGTATCATAGGCCGCTTTTCCGAGCGCGATGCTGCGCTGATATTTCTGGACGAAGTGCGCGCACTCCCTGCACATTTTCACATGTAACCAGCACATGAACTTCTGCCACACGGGCAGGTCTTCATCCAGATAGTCGACCATGAAATCGTCAAATTCTTTACATGTCAGCATGATATTCCAAGTGCTCCTTTACTGGCTCAAGCAGCGATTTCAATGCCGAGCGAGCCCGGTGCAGCCGCGTCTTCGCGGCCGTCACACTGATTCCCTGCAATGCCGCGGCCTCCCTGGTCGAGTAACCGTCTATATCTCGCAGCAACAGCATTACCCGGTAAGTATTCGGCAACTCGTTGATCTTTTCACGAACTATGATTTTCGTCCGTGCGGTATCGATCGAATCACCGGTTGCAGACGTCTGATTCGACGCAAAAGCTCGAATTCTGTTTCCATGTTCGTCAAACGCTGGCAGCAGATGCTCGATGGACTCCTCCCGCCGGCGCCCTTGTGCCCTGATTCTCATCAGGCATTGATTGACCGTAATGCCGCGGAGCCATGTGCCTATTGAAGAGCGATGCTCAAATCCCTTGATACTCTTGAATACGGCCAGAAATGTCTCCTGAAAACAGTCAGCAGCGTCTGCCTCTGATCGCAGGTAGCGCTTCGCGATCGACAGCACACCTGGCCCGAAGCGACGCACAAGCGCCTCGTAACAGCTGTCTTCGCCCGCGCGAAGACATTCGACCAACTCCCTTTCATCGCCGTCCGGCCGCAGCGACGCCGAATCTCCAGCGCGCGCAGGAACACTCGCAGGCTTGATTGAGTCAGGCGTCACGGCCATATGCATTCCTCCATCACGATTCCGACCGGTCCGCGACGTATTAAGTTCCGACCGGTTGATTAGCGGTGCTTGTAACCAATTCGCTCTCGTCGGCAACCAAGTCTATACCAACGGAAGAGTTAAGGAATTTTGCAAATGACAAACACAGCAAGAGGAATCGCAGCGGGTTTGGTAGCAACAATGGTGCTGTCAATGATTATGGTCGCGAAAGGCATGATGGGATTGTTGCCCGAGCTAAACGTTATCGCAATGCTCAGCTCGATGATGAAGATGGCGCCGATCTTTGGGTGGGCCGCACATTTCATGATCGGGGCACTGGTCTGGGGGCTCGGCTTTGTGGCTATTTCCAGGATATTGCCGGGCAGCACCGACCTCGTCAAAGGCATCAGTTTTGGCGTTGTTGCCTGGGTCATGATGATGGTGGCAATCATGCCCATGGCCGGCGCCGGCATTTTCGGGCTGAAAATGGGCATGGTGGCACCGATGATGACGCTCATGTTGCACGTGATATATGGCGCTGTGCTTGGCCTCGTGTACGGCAAGCTGGGCGCCGAGAAAGCGACGGTGGCAGCTTAGCTGCCGTATGTTTTCAGGCCACAAGCAAGTCGGCGAATAGCGTTGACGATACTTAGCAATCAAACGCCTGCAAACCTGATCGAGATTCGGGACGTTAGGTACCACCGCGGCGACCGGGCCATTTTTGATGGCCTGAATCTGAGCATACCGCGAGGTACCGTGAGTGCCATCATGGGCCCAAGCGGCACCGGCAAGACAACGTTACTCAACCTGATCACGGGGCAGCTGCAACCTGATGAGGGTGCGGTTCTGTATGAAGGCCGTGTAGTCTGCCCCTGCTCGAGACGGCGTCTTTACAATACGCGGCGCCAGATTGGGGTGCTTTTCCAGCACGGCGCCCTCCTGACCAATCTGAGCGTTTTCGAGAACGTTGCGTTCCCGCTTCGAGCACACACACGACTTCCGGAACAACTCATTCGGCAGATCGTGCTGATGCGTCTGCACTCGGTCGGCTTGCGGGCCGCCTGGCAGAAAATGCCGTCCCAGTTATCCGGTGGCATGGCCCGCCGCGTCGGCCTGGCGCGGGCGCTCGTGATGGATCCGCAGCTCATCGTCTATGACGAGCCCTTTGCTGGTCTGGATCCCATCGCGATCGGCGCGATTCTGCGGCTGATTCGGCAGACCAACGATGTACTTGGCATCACCAGTATTGTCGTGACTCATGACGTTGAGGAAGCCCGGATGCTCGCTGATCTGATTTTCCTGATCGCCGACGGCAAGGTGGTTGCGCATGGAACACCGGAGCGTATGAAACAAGACGATTCGCCTGTTGTGCAGCAGTTCATGTCAGGGCTGGCGGACGGTCCGGTGCCGTTTCATTTTCCCGGGCCAGACTATGCCGAACAACTGCAGGCTATGTCGGGTTCATGAGTACGCTGGTACGAAACAGCTGGTTAAGCTTCAGTGAATTTGCGGCCACGTTCGGTGGTTTTCAGATGTTTTCCTTTCGCTTGTTGCCCTACCTGCCAGGCGCATTGCTCAAGCCGCGACTGATAAGCGAACAGATTTACTCGATTGGCGTTTTGTCGCTGGTACTCACCATGTTCGGTGGTTTTTTCGTCGGCACGGTTTTGGCGTTGCAATCCTATGGCACGCTGGTGGAGTTTGGGCAGGTTGATGCCCTGGGAGCTTTCGCGGCAGAGGCTCTGGTGCGCGAACTCGGCCCGGTAGTTGCAGCATTGCTATTCGCCGGGCGAGCCGGAAGTGCCGTTGCTTCCGAACTCGGCCTTATGCGCGCTACCGATCAAATCGCGGCGATGGAACTCATGGCAGTGGATCCCATCGAGAGAATCGTCGTGCCACGATTCATTGCCGGCATAATTTCTGTGCCTCTGCTCGCCGCGATCTTTAGCACCGTGGGTATGCTTGGCGTGTACCTGGTCGGCGTGCATCTGCTCAGGGTAGATGCCGGTGCTTTTTGGACACATATTCATGATCGCGTCGATCTGTTCGAAGACCTTGGAAACGGCATGTTCAAGAGTTTCGTATTTGGCATTTCGGCAAGCCTGATGGGCGTCTATGAAGGATTTAACGCCGCTCCCACGCCGGCAGGAGTGAGTCGGGCGGCGACTCGCACAGTGGTAATTACATCCGTATGGATCCTGCTGTTCGACTTTATTTTGACCGGTAGTACCTTACCTGGGATATGACATGACAAATACAGCACGCGGGATCGACATTAGTGTCGGTCTCTTTATTCTTCTTGGGCTCGGCTCAGTGATATTCCTGGTCACGCAGAGCCTGGGGTCGACTGGTTTGTCGGATAACGAATCCTACACACTGCACGCGCGCTTCGATCACATCGGCGACCTCAAGCTACGAGCTCCGGTTGCGCTTGCGGGAGTAACCATAGGTCGCGTATCTCAAATATCAGTGGACCCTGGTGAGTTCAGGGCAACGGTCGATTTTCAAATAGATTCCCGGTTCAGCCAGCTGCCGATCGACACATTTGCCAGCATCGCCACGTCCGGCATATTCGGCGGCAAGTATATCGACCTCAGTCCCGGCGGCGATGACATGGTGCTGCAGGACGATGACGAAATCGAATTCACTCAATCGGCCATCCTGCTGGAAAACCTGATTGGCAAATTCATGCTGAATAGCAAGAGCGCGTCGGCAGAATGAGCTATTCCCTGTTAAATCTCGGCGACGGACGGTTTGAACTCTCGGGTAAGCTGGACCTGTCGAATGTTGGTGAAGCCTTGTTCGCAGGGCAAGACGAGTTCATTCACCATGGCATTATTTCGGTCGATCTCGCCGCGGCCGACTGCGCCAGTACCGCCGGCATGGCGTTGCTGCTCGAATGGTCCACCTGGTGCGCCGCTAATGAGAAACGACTGGCGTTCTTAGCAGTACCCGGCCGCCTTGTCGAACTGGCCAGACTGAATGACGTCGAGCAACTTCTGCACTTCCCGGACGGCTGAGACCGGCTCCCGGCGCCGTCGAAATGTAACCTTTTCAGCACGAGTGGCAACAACTAGACTAGAAGATAACCGAACTCGCTGGCTGGCGTCAGTCTCACCCCAGATCGAAGGCTCCTGCTTTCCTGGCGCCAGTTGGCGAACCATCTTCTCAATCCGGGGCCACCAGAAATGAAAACCGAAACGAGTAGCCCGGCGCAGAACGAAGCCGAAGCGACGGAAAACATCAGCCCGGCGAAAGCCCTTTTTTGCGGCAACATCGTCAGGTCGCTTTTCTGGCCATTTCCACAGGTCAGTCCCGACGAAGAAGAGACGCTTCGAATGGTCGTTGATTCTGTCGACCGATTTCTCGAAGGCAGAGAGGAGGAATTTCGGGAGTGGGATGAGACTGGTGCGCAGCCGGATGATTTTGTTCAAAGCCTCCGCGAGCTTGGGCTGTTCGGCCTGATCATTCCCGAAGAGTATGGCGGCATCGGTCTGTCCAACTCGGGCTACTCGCGCGTACTGCAGCAGTGCGGCCGTTACGATAGCTCGGTTTCGTTGACTGTCGGCGCACACAGCTCAATCGGCATGAAGGGCCTGCTGTTATTCGGTACTAAGGCGCAGAAAGAAAAGTACCTGCCCGGACTGGCGAGCGGTGAAATGATTGCTGCGTTTTGCCTGACCGAGTCCGGTTCCGGCTCAGATGCGGCGTCTATAAAAACAAATGCTGTACAGAATGCGGACGGTGGCTGGATGATCAACGGTGAAAAGATCTGGATCACCAATGGCGGCATTGCCGATTTCTACACAATCTTCGCCCGCACCGATGGCGATGCCGGCAAGTTATCGGCGTTTATTGTTGAGCGAGACCGACCAGGCGTCAGTACGGGCCCGAAAGAAGACAAGCTTGGTATTCGCGCATCATCAACGACGACCGTGAATTTCAGTGATGTCGAGGTTCCTCGTGACAACTTGCTTGGCGAAGAAGGCAAGGGCTTCAAGATCGCCATGTCCATTCTCAACAATGGCCGAACCGGTCTTGGCGGAGGGGCTGTAGGTGGCATGAAAGCCTGCATCGCCCTTGCCTCGAAACAAGCGAAAGACCGGAAGCAATTCGGTCAAAGCATCGCCGAGTTCGGTCTTATAAAGAAAAAAATCGCCGCTATGACAGTCGACTGCTTCGCCGCCGAGAGTGCGGTCTGGATGGTGGGTCATTACGTCGACTCGGGCCATACGGACTATTCGGTGGAAGCTGCTATCAGCAAAGTATTCGCGAGCGAAGCAATGTTCCGGGCCGCAAACGAGTCACTACAAATCGCGGCCGGTAATGGCTTCATGAAGGAGTTTCCCTATGAGCAGATCATGCGGGACTCTCGCATCCTTACAATATTTGAAGGGACCAGCGAAATTCTCCGGCTTTTCATCGCATTGTCGGGAATGAAGGGCCCCGGCACGCTCCTGAAGGAGCTACAGTCGGCCACGGACGATATTTTCAACAACCCGATCAAGGGTTTTGGACTACTAAGCGACTACGCCGGACGCCGAATTACGCAACTAACCTCCCTGGGCAACGAGCGAATCGTTGGCGCTGTCCCGGATGAGCTCCGTGATGATGCATTGATATTCGAGAAATATTCGCTGGAACTCGCACGTCTGGCGGACGTGTTGCTGCGTCGCCACGGCAAGAAAATCGTCGATAAACAATTCGCTCTGCAACGAGCAGCCGACGTCGTCATCGATTTGTTCGTCGGCCTCTGTGTATTGTCCCGGGTCAGCTCCATGGACTCCAACGACAGCGATCAGTATCGACAGGCAGTGAGCATCGCCCACCTGTTCAGCCAAAAAGCCAAACGGCGGATGAATCAAAACTTGCGAGCTGTGTTGCGTAACGAAGATGAGACGGCCAAGACGCTCGCGCAGTACATCTTCAAAGTCGAAAGCTACCCCTGGGACGTGTTGTAGCCGCCAGCTGCCGGACTCGGTCTGTTAACTCTACCCGGCGGCGCTCCTGCCTTTGGCGATGTCCGTGGCCAGGGCCATCATCGATGTAAGGTCGGCCAGATTTGCCGGAATGACGAACGTGTTGCCGTGCTTCGCAAGATTGCCGAACTCTTCTATATACTGCTGCGCGATTTTTAGCTGCATGGCGTCTGTGCCACCTTCGCTTATGGCGGCTGCGGCAACCTTCCGCAAGCCTTCCGCAGTAGCAGTAGCAACGGCAAGAATAGCTTCCGCCTCGCCTTCCGCTTCATTGATCTGTTGCGTCTTCGCCGCTTCCGACTGCTTGATTACCCGCTGTTTTTCACCTTCCGCTTCGTTGATCTTGGCATCTCGCTCACCTTCGGAGGTCAGGATGACCGCGCGCTTCTCCCGCTCCGCCCGCATCTGTTTTTCCATTGCGCTTAGTACGTCGTGTGGCGGGTTGATATTTTTTATCTCATAACGCAATACTTTAACGCCCCAGGGCTCTGATGCTTTGTCGAGTTCATCAACCACGTTGGCATTGATCTGGCCTCGTTCCTCAAACGTACGATCCAGGGCGATTTTGCCAATCTCACTACGTAGAGTCGTTTGTGCGAGTTGTGAAATCGCAAACATGTAATTGCCGATACCGTAGGATGCGCGAGCCGGATCCAGCACCTGCATGTAGAGGACCCCATCCACCCCCACCTGAACGTTGTCATTCGTAATGCAGACCTGTTCCGGAATATCGATTGCCTGCTCTTTCAGCGTGTGTTTGTACGCCACCTTGTCGAGGAACGGTATCAGGATGTGAAAACCTGCATCGAGTTTGCCGCTGAACTTGCCAAGCCGCTCGACGACGAACGCATTTTGTTGCGGAACGACTACGGCCGTTTTGATTAGTATAATTATTACGACAAGGGCTACCGCCAGTGCGACGATAAACGATGAATCTATCATTTCGATTCCTCCGACTGGTCCGCACTTATATGCAGCGTAAGTCCATCAACATTCACGATTTTTGCTTTGGTCCCGCTCGATATTTCTGCATCACCTACGTTCATAGCCGTCCACTCCGTGCCGCGGTATTCGAGGCGCACCTCGGCACCCGGCGCAAGATCGGATGTAACGTTGACAGACTCGCCGGACATTGATTCGGGAAAACTGTCCCCGCCACCGCGAATCTTGAGGTACAGGCTGCGTCGAAAAGTAACCATGAAAATCAGCGCAAGTACTGCGAACGCAACCCATTGCCCCCATTCTGGCACCGCCAATCCCAGCACGTCAGCGAGGCCAACCAGTGCCGCCGAGATACCGAGAAAAACGAGGTAAAACTGCGCGTCTATCGCCAGCAACTCCGCCCCGAGAAGCAGCAGCCCGAATATCATCCAAGTCCACCAGGTCATTTGTGCCTCCTGAGTCAGCCCGCGACTACTATAGCGCGAACCCCAATCCGAATCGCCCTGGGAAGCCCATGCCAGGTGAAATCGCGGCAATTACCTATTGAATGACGGGCCTCCTGGACTACGATCTATTCTCACGCGCCGCGCCACATTCGCTTACGGACCTGCCATTCGACATGAACCCCACAGCGGCACATCGACGCAACATCAATCGGCTTTTCAAGATTCGAAATCGCTTCGGCGGCGCCTACGCTGCAGAGAAGCTGGACCTGCTTGATTCGTTGGAGATGGTCGAGGCGCGATCATGTTCCCAGCTCAAGCGTCTCCATGCCACGCTGTGTTTTGTTCGGGCGTTCCCCGATACGCGTGCACATTATCGGCAGGCACAGTTGCAGCTCGAAACCTTCAACGATCGCGTTGAAAAATTTCCTGCTGCGCTGCGTTCAGGCCTCTGGGATAGCGGCATTGTTGGCACACCGATTCATTACGCCTTCTCCTTCGAGGTTGCGCGTTGGTTGGCAAGCCGCGCTGCCAACTACGTCTCCATCGACTGGGATGAAATCGAAGACACGTCCCGGCTCGATGAGTTGCTCGTACACTTGTTGCTGGCATCCGAGGAAGACTACTTTGACTCCGGCTTCGTAAGCAGCGAGGAGTGGATCAATCTCGTCGCATCAGGCACGGAAGGCACGGATTTCGACTGGCTGTTCGCGCAATTGCGTGAGAGGCGCTTCGCGCCGATATGGTCGGCTTTGTATGACGCGGCGGAAGTGCCGCTCAGATGGGATCTGCGTGAGCCCACGTTGTCCAACACTAATAATGTAGTCCCGGCGCACAAGATCCGGCCCCGCGGCAACGGCATGCGCAAACGAGTTTCTGCAGCCAAAAAAGAAATCATGCGTCCGCTGGACTCACTGCAGAGATTGTCGCCGCAGTCAGGATCGAGGCTGATCGATGTGGCGATGACGTCGCTTGCTGTACGGCATCGCGAGACCAAGCACTTCAACTGCGCCAATCCGAAAGAGGTCTATCTTGCAGATGTTGGCGAGGGCGTCTCGATTGCAGTGTTCGGGCTGCACGAGAAAGACCGTTATCCGCTTGAAACAACGATGGGCTATTTGATTCTGTCTAATGGTGTGCCTGTCGGATACGGTGGCGGCAGCGCATTGTTTCGCCAGGTAAACACCGGTATCAACCTGTTCGACGAATACCGGGGCAGCGAGGCAGCGTTTTTGTGGACGCAGGTCATGCGCGTGTACCGCGAGCTCTTCGGCTGTACGCGATTCATAATTAACGCCTACCAATTCGGCAGTGAAAACTCAGAGGCACTCGAGAGCGGCGCCTTCTGGTTCCACTACCGCCTGGGATACCGGCCGGTGCTGCCGGCGGTACGAGCGCTGGCACAACGCGAATCGATACGTGTGCGCCGAGACAAGACCTATCGGAGCAATAACGATACGCTCCGATGCCTGGTCATTTGCGATATGCACCTGACCCTGCCAGGTGCGCGCGCAAGCGATCTGTTCGATGAGCAATGGTTAGAGACAAGCTCAATGCTCGCGACCAGGGAGCTTGCTGCCACCGGCGGACTCACTCGTGCCGATTCAGCCGACCGAGTTGCGTCGCAGCTCGCACACGAACTGCGCATGCGATCCGTGAACACCTGGTCAACGTCCGAACGACGTGGCTTGCGCCGACTTGCACCGATTGTTGCGGCGACAAAACCGGCGACCTGGCCGGTGGATGCAAAGCGTTCGATGCGGCAATTGCTACGCGCGAAGGGCGGCCCTTTTGAAGTAAAATATGCGCGCTTGCTATGTGAGCACGATCAATTTCTGTCAACGCTGCGAAAACGCTGCCAAAGCCCGACCACCCGGGTTTTGTGATGCTAAAATAGTGACGACAGGACTAGCCGGCAGCGTGGCGTCTCAGTGAACAACTCATGAAAAACCGAAGCATGACAATTATTGCGACTATCGTTGCCGCACTGTTTTGGATGGCCGAGTCGTTCGTGCACCGCTTCGTTTTCGCCGAAGAGTCGTTTGAGATTATCCCCTCAAATTTAAATGAGCTTTGGATGAGGGCTCTCATCGTCGTTTTGATGGTATGTTTCGGCGTCTTTGGCGACGCCTGGTCGCGGCGACTGGTCGCCAAAGAGGACGAAAAGCGGCAGATATTCATCGCCACGGTTAGCTCAACTCAACACATCCTGAACAACCTGCTAAATCAGATTCACGTGGTCTTCCTCAAAATGGACGATGAATACCGGGTCGACGCAGAAACCAGGGATATGCTTAAACGCTCACTCAAGGATGCCCAGGTACAGGTGCAAAAACTGAGCGCGGTCACAAAGCTGGATGAGGAAGTGATCAGAGAGTCCGTCGCACCGAAATAAGAGGCAGGTTCTGACGCTTGTCGGCCAGCTCCAGCAGGGCCTGATATCGTGGTTGGGAGCGCAATGTCTCAAGATCTGTGTCATTGCGCATCCAGGCGGCGCTAACCGTGCCATTTTCGACAGCTCGCTCCAGATAAGTGAGCGCCTCGCCCACCTCGCCGAGCGTGGCGAAATTACAGGCAACGTTATATAACAACACGGAATCATCCGGGTCCATCTGGAGTGAACGCCTTAGCCAGCGCTTCGCCCGCTCTGTTTCGCCAAGTACGATTAAGGATCCGGCACCCAGATTCAACGCCCGCGCATCGTCAGGATTCCACGCAAGATGCTTCTCCAGAATGGGCACAGCATCTCTCGCATACCTGACGGCCTCTTCGGTGCGTCCCGTGCCGCGGAGGATTTGTACTCTCAGGCATCGAGATTGGTAATCCGTCGGGTCCATTTCTGCGGCCTGTTCGAACAACTCTGCTGCTTTCTCGAGATCGCCCTGATGAAATCGAGCACGACCGAAGTAATAATAGGCTTGGAATAATCGGGGGTTCAGTTCGATCGCTTTTTCAAATTCTGTTTCAGCCTTCTCAAACTCTTCCGATACAAGATAAGCAAGTCCTCTCGACGCATGTGCCTCAGCGAGAGTCGGGTCAAGTTCCAGTGCGCGCATGCTCGCCTTGCGGGCCTCTACGCGATAGTTGTCATTTGGATCTGCGTACATAATAAGCAATGCGTAGCAGTCAGAGTAGCCAGCCCACGCGAGCGCAAAATCAGGATCTATTCGAATGGCCTGCCGAAACATTTTTCGCGCATGCTCGATGTCCATTTTGTCGAAGCGTTTAATAAACTGCCTGCCCCGCAAGTAATACTCGTACGCAGTCACATCCTTGCTGGATGTCGTTTTGATCGCTGACTGCTGCGTGGGCGTTATCGTCTCGACCAGGGATTCGGCAATGCACTTCGCGATTTCGTCCTGTATCAAGAAGATGTCTTTCAACTCCTTGTCGAAACTTCTGGACCAAAGGTGAAATCCGTTGGAGACTTTGATGAGTTGTGCCGTTACTCGCAATTGATTTTCAGACTTGCGTACGCTGCCTTCGAGTATTGCCTTGACTCCGAGTTCTTTGCCGATTTGCCGTACGTCTCCGACACTGGCCTTGTATTGAAAAGAAGAGGACCGGGCTACGACGCGCAACTGCTCAATCCTGATCAATGCGTTAAGAATCTCCTCGGCGACTCCTTCGCAAAAATATCCCTGGTCGCGGTCCGGGCTCATATCGACGAACGGCAATACAGCAATTGACGGTCGATCACCATTCTCCACGGTGTCGCGCGATCGGCCGAGGTCGAGATAAATTCCCTTAAGTGTGAAATCGAAGAACCATGCCAGGGCAAACACGATCGGAAAACCAACAATGACCATGACGATCAGGTTGGGCATAACCCAGTCAGGCAAGTCTAGCGGTTCAAATGTTACTTCCCCGACCTGCAGCAGAATCCAGCTTACGACAGCATAGGTTGCAATTACGGGGTAGACCCTGCGGCGCTTCAGCTCGCTGGAAAACTCATGCCAATTGAAGAACGGGCGCTTTTTCATTTGAGTAAAACCGAGCTCCAGCAGAGAATTATAGCCCTACGAACCCCCTGGCCAGCATCGGTGATACTCTCGAAAAACTATCGGAATGTACCTACACGACAATTTTGGTATGATCCGTCCGCTCGTACCCGTGAACTAACCCAGCGTTACCTTATTTATCAGCCCTTTACTGGTTGATGATCGAGGCTTGCGGGCCGCATATTCAACCCATACCCGGTACATGACCTTGATATCTGCTGCAAACCTGTCGATTCAGTTCGGCGCCAAGCCCCTGTTTGAAAATGTCTCCGTGACCTTCGGCAATGGCAATCGCTATGGACTGATCGGGGCAAACGGCTCCGGCAAGTCCACCTTGATGAAAATCCTGGCTGGAGAGTTGGAACCCACCACGGGCAATGTGTCCGTCGACCCTAATGCACGCGTCGGCCAGCTCTCCCAGGATCAGTTCGCGTTTGAGGATTTCAGGGTTCTCGACACCGTGATCATGGGCTACAAGAGATTGTGGGAGGTAACGCAGGAACGTGACCGGTTGTATTCGCTGCCTGAGATGAGCGACGCAGAAGGCATGCGCGTTGCAGATCTCGAAATCGAGTTCGCAGAGATGGACGGCTACTCCGCCGAGTCGCGCGCGGGCGAACTGCTGGAAAGCATTGGTATCCCCGTTGAACAACACACCGGTCTCATGAGCGCCGTTGCGCCCGGCTGGAAGCTCCGGGTGTTACTGGCCCAGGCGCTGTTTTCGGATCCGGATGTCCTGCTCCTTGACGAGCCGACCAACAACCTCGACATCAATACCATACGCTGGCTGGAAGAATTCCTGACGGCGAAGAAATCAACGATGGTCATCATCTCGCATGATCGTCACTTCCTGAACAGCGTGTGCTCGCACATGGCCGATCTTGACTACGGCAAGCTGCACGTCTTTCCGGGCAACTATGATGAATACATGACGGCTGCCACGCAGGCGCGCGAGCGCATGTACGCCGACAACGCGAAAAAGAAAGTGAAGATGGCCGAACTGCAGACTTTCGTCAGCCGCTTCTCCGCCAATGCTTCAAAGGCGCGACAGGCGACTTCGCGCGCGCGGCAACTTGAAAAGATCGTGCTCGAAGACATCAAACCATCAAGCCGGGTCAGCCCATTTATTCGCTTTGAACAGGAAAAACCGTTGCGTCGTCTTGCAGTAGAAGCGACGGACATAAGCAAGGGTTTTGATGAAGGCCCGCTGTTCGAAAATCTGAACCTGAGTATCGATGCCGGCTCACGCGTCGCCATCCTCGGGCCGAACGGTATCGGCAAGACCACACTGGCCCGTTGTCTGCTGCAACAACTCGAGGTTGATAACGGCAACGTCAAATGGGCCGAGAATTCCCGTGTTGGTTATTTCGCCCAGGACAATGCAGCAGAATTTGAAAAGGACATGAGCCTGTTCGACTGGATTACGCAATGGCAGCCTTCGGGTGCCGGTGAGGAAATATTACGTGCCACGCTCGGGCGGATGCTGTTCTCCAGGGATGACAGCGAGAAATCGGTCAAAGTGGTATCGGGAGGCGAGCAGCGCCGCCTGATGTTCGGCAAGCTGATCCTGCAAAAGCCTAACGTGATGGTAATGGACGAGCCGACCAACCATCTCGACATGGAGTCCATCGAGGCATTGAACCTGGCGCTGGAACACTATCCTGGCACGCTGATTTTCATCAGCCACGACCGGGATTTCGTGTCATCGCTTGCGACTCGAATCATCGAGATTACGGTCGACGGAGTCATCGACTACGCGGGCACCTACGACGAGTATCTGCGCAGCCAGCTGCTGAATCAGAAAACCCGGGTTGCCTGAGCTCGCTTCATACGGCGTTTGATTAAGCGCTTACCTGGACGCCAGGACGGAACCCTCGCCGAGCGCGCCCACAACCGCCTTCAAGACACCGCCAAACCGCAATGACGGGCTGCAATATGGAAAATCGGGTGCCTCCCCTTCCGGGTTTGGCGGGATATGCCTATTAGCCTGATTCTCTTGTTCATTTATACTTCTCGGATGGGGCGTCAGAAAGACTGCCAACTGCAAGAATAAGGATGATCTGATTTTGGATGATCGACCCTTCAAAGTAATGATCGTTGATGATCACACGATCATGCGCGACGGCTTGCAGGCACTGCTTACCTCGCAATCAGAGTACGAAGTCGTGGGCACGATATCCGACGGCAAAGAAGCCATCAGGAGCGTCGCAAACCTGGCGCCCGATATCGTATTGATGGGTCTGACCATGCCTCAAACGGGTGGCATTAAGGCCATCTCTCACATCAAGCGACAACACCCCACGATCAAGATCGTCGCACTGACATTCCAGAAGGAAGACAAGTACATTTACGCAACACTTGAGGCGGGCGCAGATGCCTACGTTTTGAAAGATGACAGCCGCGCCGAACTTTTCTTAGCGCTCGCAAGTGTTCTTGGAGGCAAGAGCTATCTGAGCCCAAGCATCTGCGACAGAGTTGTAGCAGGATATCTTTCGGGAGCCGACAGCGCCTTAAGAGAACCGTCGTGGGAAGTCCTCACGCTCCGCGAACGGGAGATTATAAGCCTGATTGCCGAGGGCAACCGCACGAAAGAGATCGCGGCCAACCTGTCACTAAGCCCAAAGACAGTTGAAAAGCATCGTGCGAACCTGATGAAAAAGCTCGACCTGCACAGCGTCTCAGCCGTTACGGTTTATGCAATCCAGAACGGTTTTATTACTCGATAGTTGCCATACTTGCTGCAGCCCAATCAGCGCGTATTCCAACGCTCTGTCCCGGCGCCGACTGTATATCGAAAGTGCCACCAGTTGCTTCCAGATGCTCACGCATACCACCCAGACCAAGCCCGGGACGGCCGGCGGGGCCGCATCGGACACCCTGTTCAATAAATCCTTAAATTGACATTTTCCGTCACAGTCTGGATGCGGCGGGCGATTCATATACGCCCATCAGTGAGCCGTCAGCCTCCTGGCAGCATTGACAATTTCATCGCGATCAAACGGTTTTGTCAGCGTCAGATCGGCGCCGGCTTTAGTGGCAGAAGCGAGATAAGCAGTCGTCTTGATCGCCGTTGGCTCATATTCCATCGGACTTACATTCCCGCCGCCCGAGATAACAATTATCTTGGTGTTCGGAAATTCCATGCGGATGTCGTATGTGGTCTCCACTCCATCCTTGCCCGGCATAATGATATCCGTAATAACGAGATCAGCGTGCTGTTTGCGTAACAGGTCCATCCCATCGCTGCCATTACTTGCGACCTCGACCTCGAAACCTGCCCGTTCCAGGACCTCTTTGAGTACTACGCAGATGTCTTCTTCATCGTCAATAATTATCACTCTGGTCATTTCTTAGTCTCTTCTATGTCAGGCAATGCCTGCATTTCAGTTAGCGGAAAATACACGTCAAACGTAGCCCCGCGATTCGGCTCGCTAGTCACAACAATTTCGCCACCATGCTTCACTACAATGCCATGCACGACGGACAAACCAAGGCCCGTTCCCTTACCGACTTCCCGTGTCGTGAAGAACGGTTCGAATATTCTATCAATTGTGGCTGAGTCCATTCCTTCGCCCGTGTCAGTCACTTTCAGAAGTACGTGCTTTCCCTGCCGCAGTTTTGGGTGTTTCTCGGTAAATTTCCGGTCCACGTTGGTTTTTGCCACGCTGACCGAGATAAGCCCGCCGCCGCTACGCTGGGATTTGTACGCATTGCTGCATAAGTTCACGACCAGCTGCTGAATCTCGGCCGCGTCGCAAAGCACATGCCCAATGCCCTTCTCCACATCCACTCGTATATCGATGGATGCTGGTATCAATGCGCGGACCATCGACATCGCCTCCTCGACAACAGGCACAATATCCAGTGGGACTTTCGCCGTGTCGCCGGGTTGTCGTCCAAAGGTCAAGATCTGCTGACTCAGTCCTTGTGCACGCTTCGCCAGTTTTAGGATCTGTTCGAGTTTGGATCGTACGGAACTGTCAGCCGGCAAATCCTCGAGTGATAATTCCGCGTACATGAGGATCGGCAACAACACGTTATTGAACTCGTGCGCGACACCACCCGCCAGCGTGCCAATTGATTTCAGCCGCTGCGAATGGCGCAGGCTTTCCTCGAGATCTTGTTGCTTTGCTACAGCAGCCTCCCTCTCGACGATCTCTTTTTGCAGTCGAGCATTAACGCCAACGAGTGTGCTGCGCATCGTTTCAAGATCGTCTGACAATTCTTTAATTTCGTGAAAGCCGCTCTCGATCGATAATTTCCTCGTGTAGTCACCGGATGCGATTTTCCGGCTGTCCCGTCTTAGCCGCTTGAGTGGCCTGGCCAGAACGGTACTGAGCAGGACAACCAGCGCCAAAGACACGAGCAGATACATGAGCAGTATGTATATAAGTGTCTGACGAGCATCTCCTATCTGTAGCAGCGTAGGCTCTTCGTCGAAACCAAGCTTCAGTACCGCGACCGTTGCGGCCATCTCCAGAGGCACAGACAGAAAATAGACATTGTCGCCGTGCTCTCCGAACGCAAAGTCTTCCGTGAACTTGTCGGCGTCCTCCGATTCCATAAGAGAGCTGATTAACAAGCTGTCAGCTACCTGCAACGTGGCATAGATACTTCTCCCGCCGAGGACCGCGCTATCAAGATGCGCGACGATTTCCGCTTCGGTTTCCTGCACGATACTGGTTTCGAATATGTCTGCAAAAACCCTTGTATAAATTCGGGTGTGATCGATGAATGCTTCCTCATGGCCGTTTCGAACGATCGTAAACAGGCCGTGAAACAAGGCCGGCAGCAGCACTGCGTGAACCAGTAGCAGCGCGAAAATCATTCCCGATGAGATTGTTGTCAGGGTTCTTGCCATAGCACTTTAATTATCTTCACACGTGAGTCTGATTCAGCATCGCTCTTCCACATATAACCTATGCTAGGCGAGTTTTCGACGATCATTCTTGATAGCTCTTGCAGACTACCGACTTCCGTCGGCCTGGGCCTGCCGTATTTCAGCGCCAGCGATAACAGTCGCCGCTCGTACGATCTTAGCGACATCGCAATGACCGATTGCATGAATATTTGGTTTAGTCGTTCATCGTTGCGCATTCGTAGCGCCCTGACACTCCTGCCATCGATCGTGACCGCTATGCCCAGGTAGGCCTTGCGAATATCAAGCGTCGTCAATTCATCGATCGGACTATCTTTGTCCGTCACAAGTACAACAGCCCGCTCAGCCAATGAGGCCTGGGCGATTAATGTGATCGCGACAAGGGTCAGCAGTTGTACGCAACAGCGCCTCACGGAAATACGGCACTCCATTGCAGGCGAATTTCTTTGAAGTGATCGTGCACGAAGCTGTCACCCTGAGTGCTGGTGTCGGCAAGCTCCAGAGTCAGGCCTTGAGCGTCAGTGAAGTCCCAACGAACCCCAAGCATCTGCCGGTGTGCGATGGACGTCGGCAGCAGCTGCAAGTAAATCGAATCGTCTTCGTCAAAACCGAACTCCGAGCGACCAAAAATCGTCCAGTTCTCGGAGGCTTTGTATTCAGCCTGTAAATAGGCCAGGACGAAATCGTCATTTTCATCGCCATTGACGAATTGCAGCTCATTGTCGAAGTACACCCAACTTGTTATTACTCGCCAGTCGGTCCAATGCCAATCTGCGAATAATCCGACAGTCGTCTGACGAATGGCATTCAGATCAACCAGCGCGGGCGCCGATGCCGAAACAACCGGGATGTCGTTCCAGGCGACCATTAGTCCAACCTGATTGGTCGAAAATACGTCGGGCCGGTAGGTCATGCGATAGCTGACTGTAAGATCATGGCCGGACCGCGGATCAAGAAGATCAAACGGCACCAACTCCTGGCCAACGAACATTGAACCCAGCCCTGCCGCGAAACCAAAACTAATCGCGCTCTCGCCGGCTCCATCGTATTCGTGCTGCAGCGACAGTCCCGTGATGTGTGACGGCATCGGCCCACCCTCGTCTTCCCACTCCTCGAGGCCGGGGCGACTGATGCTGGTCTGCACATACTGTCCATGGTGATACTCAGTCGTCCAGTATTTCGAGATCGTGTGGAAACGTCCGAGCCACGCCACTGTCCGGTCATTGGCCTGCCAGCCCGCTTTAAACCTCTCCAGTTCGCTTTCACTGTCTGACCAGACGAACTCGCCAAGAAACCTGAAGCGGTCATTGTTGAAGGTGTAAAGAATGTCCGCTGTGGATCTAACATCCGAATATTCAAGCGCCGGATCGGAACCTGAAAAAACGTCAATGCCCTCTAGACTGAGGAACAACATCAGATCGTGTTGCGGGTCGCCGCGAACCAGTTGTGTCCATCCCAGCGTAGTCATCAACACGAGACTTGTGAGCAGCGCGTGCCGCCCGTGACCAGTCGGTATTGTTTTCGGTCTGTCTGCCATTAGACTTCCTGTCGGAATAACTCGGATTGTGGTGCCTGGCCCTGGTGGCCTTATTGATTCTCTTGGTAACTTGGCACTCGAAGCCCTTTAACGGTATAGGGGTTTTGCCCTATTCACTGCCTGGAAACAGCTCAAGGCAGGCTACATCTGCTCCACTTGCCGGATCCGCCCCTTTATTCGCTTTGAACAGGAAAAACCATTACGTCGACAGCGGCAACGTCAAGTGGGCCGAGAATTCCCGTGTCGGTTATTTCGCGCAGGACAATTCTGCAGAATTCGAAAAGGACATGAGCCTGTTCGACTGGATTACGCAGTGGCAGCCAACGGGCGCTGGTGAGGAAATATTGCGCGCCACACTCGGCCGGATGCTGTTCTCCAGGGATGACAGCGAGAAGTCGGTCAATGTGGTATCCGGTGGCGAGCAACGCCGTTTGATGTTCGGCAAACTGATCCTGCAGAAGCCCAACGTCATGATCATGGACGAGCCGACCAACCATCTGGACATGGAGTCCATCGAGGCATTGAACCTGGCACTGGAACACTATCCTGGCACGCTGATTTTCATCAGCCACGACCGGGATTTCGTGTCATCGCTTGCGACTCGAATCATCGACATAACCCCCGACGGCGTCATCGATTACACCGGCACCTATGATGAATACCTGCGCGCACAAATGTTGAACGAGAAAATCCGGGTTGCCTGAGCGGGCCTAATTGTCCTTTGCGCCCTGATCGATCCAGGCTGCAATAATCCCGACTTCTTCGTTTGACAACGGTGAACCGCGACCCTCGGCCAAAGCTTCTGAGTGGTGTGGTGGCATTTGAATCTCGGGAGCGGTTTTTTGCGCGACCACCAGGTACAGCGTACTGGAAATGCTGCTGCCAGGAACGATAACCGGTCCGAACTTCGTGCCTTTTATGATGCCAGCATAGTCATTTACACTAAAACCGCTGGCTACAATACCCTCACCAGCGCCATCATGGCATTCGATGCAGCGCTCTTGAAATATCGGCTGTACGTCTGCCCTAAAGCTGATTTCGCGTTCACCGCAACCGAGCAACTGCACACTCAGAGCGAAAATGCCTATGTTTAACAGGAGTTTTGTTTTCATATCGAATTCTCCTTATGTTTGCCGGGTCAACCGGCACGGCGTGGTTCAACGCGAATCCTTCGCGTTTCAAATGTCCGCGACCAAACCTGCCACACGGCAAACCACAAGTAATTTATACCCCCCGACCAGACAAGCACACATACGTAATTACCGCGAATAATGGAGTATAGCGCAATATGCGCCACTCTCTCATGCGGGCATCACGGAGTTCTGCGAAAGAAAGCGCCATGTATATTTGCTCATGAGATGTCGAAAATTCTAATCACTTACTCGACCACTGACGGGCATACGCGCGAGATATGCGAGCGATTAAAAATGGTGGTGGAGGCGCAGGGCAACGAGGTCAGTTTAGGGCCGATCAACAATGAACGGCCTGTCGATCTCGAGATATTCGACAAGATTGTGATTGGAGCGAGTATTCGATACGGAAAGCATCGCCCGGCAGTATACGCCTTCGTAAGAAAATACCGGAATGAACTCGAAGACAAGCCAACGGCCTTTTTCTCGGTTAATGTCGTTGCTCGCAAGCCGGAGAAAAACCAGCCGGCGACAAACCCGTATCTCAGGAAATTTCTGACGCAGCTGTCCTGGCGACCGAGGGAAGTTGAGGTCTTTGCCGGAAAAATTGATTATCAGAAATACGAATTCTGGGATCGCCAGATTATCCGGCTCATTATGTGGATGACCCGAGGTCCGACAGATCCAAATACAGTGGTAGATTTTACCAACTGGACCCGGGTTGACGACTTTGGCCGGATGATCGCAAGAATGTAAGTCTACATTTTGCATAACTCACAGATTGAATTGGACGATTTAATGTGTGTCGGGACAAATCGGGCCGAACTTACTGCGGACCGCACTAATTATGATAGAATTCAAACAGATAGGGGTGGAGTTTACCGTACGTCTAAATACTTAGGTACTTGACCTTATTGATTGAAGCGACTCTCCGCGTATAAACAAATTGTATTGATACGGTTTTCGGTTTCGAAAACGGATTGATACAACACCTAAAAAAAGGCGACGAGGTCCACCATGAACAAAAAAACACTGCTACTTATCCTGTCAGGATGGGTTGTTCTTATGCTGTCCGGCACGGCCAGTTCCAACGGACTTGGTGCCGGCATAGTTGGCAGTCCACATGACTTTTCCAGTGAGACATGGAATTTCAGACAGGAGATTTGCAGGGTTTGTCACGTCCCGCATGATCACGACCGAAACTATGATCTGTTCTCAAACGGACTGTTGTGGAATCACCAGCTCAGTGCCGAAACCTACCAGATGTATGCCGAAGAAGGTGCTGCAAATCCGACCTTTGCGAGCTTCATCGACGGCGCTTTTGACAACGAGCCAACCGGTGTAGCCAAGCTATGTCTCGGATGTCACGATGGAACCGTTGGCATCGACCAATTTGACAACATTGCTGCTGGTCCGGGTACCGTCTTTATCGGCGACATTGATTCTGGCTTTCAGGTACCGGGCGCGGGCGTACCCCGCATCGGTAGCGATATGAACCTGACCGGCACGCATCCGTTGTCGATCGTCTATGACGAGATTGCAGATCCGGGTTTGCATCCGAAGACCAATGCTTTGGGTAGCGGAACAATTCAGGATGTTCTTGAGCCAACGGCCGCGGGATTCAAGGTCCAGTGCAGCTCATGCCACGATGTTCATGATGGAGCGGGCGAAGCCGTGCCTGGTACTCACTTGCTAAGAGTGTCGACCAAAACACCGGCGTCCGGACTCTGCCTGACGTGTCACAAGAAATAGCCGACGCCTAAATGATCTGTCGGCTGGATGAACCCCGGCCGACAATTTTTTCACTTTGCTTGTTCGAGTGATGTGGGAAACGGCCACCTCACTCGACGCATTCTTGCGGCTTTTGAGCCCATGTTCGGCCGAGGTTAACCCTACAAATACGCGAGGCAACAAGCGATGAGCAAGCGCAATGTTAGCGGTCTGTGGATCGCAACTGCCATCATATTGCCCTTCGCGGTAAGCATCGCGTCAGCGGATATCACACTGCTCACCGGCGAGTCTTGTGCGACCTCGTCTTGTCACGCGGATCTGATGCTGAACCCAGGCGCGCACGACGCAAATACGGACCAACAATCCTGCAATTCGTGCCATGTCAACGAGGACCCCGGCAAACACGACTTTCGTTTCGCGGCCAATGGTGGCCAACTGTGCAACACCTGTCACGCCGAGCTCACACAGCGAGAACATAAACACGCTCCGGCGAATATGGGGCTTTGCTCTTTTTGTCACAGCGCACACGAGACACAATACGCCGGACTCCTGAAATTCCCGCCGGAAGCGCTGTGCGTCAGTTGTCACAACAAGATCGTACCCGATGGTGTCAAGACAGTTCATGGTCCCGTCGAGGAAGGTCTTTGTACGAGTTGCCATGATGCGCATAGTTCCGATGTTGACGAACATCTTATCACGGACGTGCCGCAACTTTGTTTTGGCTGTCACGACCAGGATCAGACCGATCACGAAGGCAAAACACTGCCGGCAGTAGAGGCGTCATATCTTGATAAATCTCTGAATCAGCATCCGCCGTTTGCCCGGGGCGATTGCCTGCTTTGCCACGACCCGCATGCATCTGACAACATTCGCTTGCAGCGACGAGCCTATTCGCATGCGTTCTATACGGAGTATTCATCCGAAAATTCTTCTGCCTC
>Ga0255058_10000542_pt1 | contig 22206 bp, 24 predicted proteins | sample Cases_109_9_MG_FD_188637 | JGI IMG/M metagenome (GOLD analysis project Ga0255058, IMG submission 188637) | Seawater microbial communities from Amundsen Gulf, Northwest Territories, Canada - Cases_109_9 | ecosystem: Environmental > Aquatic > Marine > Gulf | place: Canada: Northwest Territories... | reverse complement strand
AATACGATCTGATTCTCATGGACATGAGCCTGCCCGATATGGACGGGTGGGAGGCCACCCGTCGGCTTCGGGCTACAGACGGAAGCGGGCGGATTCCGATCATCGCGCTGACCGCACACGCGATGGCTGGGGACCGAGAGAAGGCGCTGCAGGCCGGCTGCGACGACTACGACACGAAACCGGTCGAGCTGCCGCGGCTGCTGGGGAAAATCGAGGCCCTGGTCGGAGGGAACTGAGCGGGCAAGCGAAGGAAGGTCAGGCGGGCCCCTCCAGCACATAGGTTCGCATCTGGCCTCGGCCGGGAACTTCTTGGACTCCGGGAGTGGCGAAGGCCCAGCTATCCTTGAGGAGTCGGTAGGCGCCGGGTGAGACCGTGACCTGTCCCGTCTGGGCCTGGCGGCCCAGACTCCGGGCCAGATCCACCGGATCCCCCCAGAGTCGATAACCGAGCCGCTCACCACCCAACACCCCCCCCGTCACCTCCCCCGAGTCTATTCCGACCCGGATCGGTGCGTGGAAGGACGGGTCGGACTGGAGACCAACCCTCAGCGCGAGTGCTGCCGACGCCACCCGGTGTGCGTGGTCCTCTGCCGGGATCGGCACGCCGGCGGCGAGGACGACCCCATCTCCCGCCTGCGCCACCGTGCCCAGCTTCTGCTCCTCGGCCACTCGGTCCAGGGCCTCCAGGAGCCGCTGCATCCTGCCCGCCACTTGGCTCGGGTCCCGGGTGCGGTCGCGAGCGGCGGACTCCACGTCGCACCAGAGTACGGTGACGTCCCCATACGACTCCACGATCTCGGTTTCGCCGGAGCGGATTCGGTCGGCGATCGCGGCGGGGAAGCTGCTCCGCAGGATCCTCTCCACGAAGAGCTCCGATTCATCCAGCCGCGCAAGCTGACGGTCGTGCTCGTCCCGCCACCTCCGGATCTCGAGAGAGGCTCCGATCCGGGCCTGCAGCAGCGTGGGGTGAAACGGCTTGTGCAGAAAGTCGTCCGCACCCAGCTCTATGCACCGGATGGCACTTTCCACGTCGTCCAGGGACGACAGCACCATGACCGGAGTCTCCGCCAGGTGCGGGTCGCTCTTCACGCGGCGCAGAACCTCCAGACCGTCCATTTCCGGCATGATGACGTCCAGCAGGACTAGATCGAAGTCCCGCCCGTCCATGATCCGCAGCGCTTCGGCACCGCTTTCCGCAGTCTGGACCATGAACCCGGCCCGCGCCAGCTGTCGGGAGAGGAGATCCCGATTCATGGCGTTGTCATCCACGACGAGCAGGGAGCCCGCAACTTTGTCCACCTGGACGGCTCCGGCACCGGTTCGCGCCTTGGCCAGAACCGCTTCGGTCAGGGCCGATGCCACATTCAGTCGGCCCTGATCACTGCTGTCCTCATCGCGGGCCGTAGCCACCTGTACGATGTCGGTGCTCAGATCTAGGAGTCGCCGGCCCGCTGCCTGGATCCGATCCAGATCCGCCACCATGTAGTCCCAACCCATCTCCTCGCTGTTCTCGATCAGGAGTTCAGCGTACCCGATCACGGCGTTGATCGGGTTTCGCAGATCCACCCGAATCTTCGCTCCATAATCCTCCAGTTCGGCGCTCGAACCTTCCTCGGCGATCCGGTTCGGGTTCAGAATCTCATCCACCAGTGTCAGCAGATTGCGGCCCGCCGTGCGGATCCTCTCGAGATCCTTCTCCAGCTCGTCCTCCCCATCCTCCAGATCCTCCAGCAGCATCTCCGAGTAGCCCAGGATGGCGTTGATGGGTGTCTTGAGCTCGTGGCGAACCTGGGTCAGGGCCGCGCGCTTCACTCGCTCAGGGTCCGGAGGCGCCCCTGGTTCCTCCTCCGGAGCCGGAACCGGACCCGGTCCCGAGACCCCAGGCCGGGCCGGGCCCTGACTCGGCGAGATGCGGCGCACCTTTGGAGGCGGGCGTCCAGCGTGGGCATCCGCCGGACTCTTGACGGCCGGCCCGGAGGCAGCTTCGACCCCAGCGGCATCGATCCCGGTCCGCTGCGCCTCTTCCGTCCGGCGCACACCCTGGGGAGTGATGTCGAAGATCCACGCCAGGGCCACGACGACAGGGAAGCCCAAGATCAGGAGAACCGTGACCAATCGCGAACTCCATTCCGGCAGGAGCAGCGCTTCGAAGACGGCATCGGAGAGCTCGATGATCGTGACGCCGATGACCAGGTACGCACCGATCGGGACATAGACGCGGCGGCGTTTGGCCTCCCTCGCCCAACCGGCCATCCTTCTGGCGAATCCGTTCATGCACGTCCTGGACAAGGGAGCACGATGCGCGGCGGACAGTTGGCCAAGATGCCGGTCCGGATCAGGAAGGGGCAAGCGGCGCTGGCACCCGAATCCGCGCCGACTCCCTTCCCGTGCGCGCGTCAGCGCCGATGGACGCGCGTGGGCGCTGGCACTGTCGCTGGCACTGCGGAACTCCGAGGTGACCACGGGCGGCCCCGAAAGGAACCGATGGGCCTGCAAGCCGAATCAACCCGGCGGCAGCACCGAGACGCCGAGCCCGACGATCATGAGCACGATCCCGGCGGTGCGGCCGATGAGCTCACCGCCTGGTACGATCTTCTCGATCAGGACGAAAGCGGCGATGGCAGCCACCCAAAGAAGGTTCATGATCCCGGCGACGAATAACACTGTCATCAACGCCCAGCAGCAGCCCACGCAAAACACGCCGTGTCTGAAGCCCATCCTGAGCGCCCCAAGGGCTCCCGAATGCCAGTCGCTCATGAAGAAGTGGAGGGGGGACCGGCAGTGAATCAGGCAGGCCTGCTTCCACGGGGTCCACTGATACGCCCCAGCGGCGATCAGGAGGCTGCCGCCGAGGAGCGAGCTCGAGCTCTGCATCATGGGCGAGAGGAGCGCTGCGCTGTGGAGACCCCATTGCGCTAGGGTGGCCAGGGCGCTTAGCGCCGTCCAAGCGAGCAGATAGCCGGTTACAAACGTGGCTGTGGGAAGCGCAGGGTCTTCGCGCTCGCGGCGCGTTCGATTGATCTTCGCAAAAAGTAGAATCATTGGGACCGCGGACGGGATCATCATGGCGATCATCATCACGGACCACATGACGAACGTGAGGAGCAGGTCGACAGGCCCCCACGCAACCATCTGCGGTCTAGCCACACCCGCGCTCATCTCCATGCCGCCCATCCGCGAGGCGAGATAGAGGAGGTAGGTCCACGTGAGGGCCGTTATTGCGAAGAGGCCGACGGCAACGACGACGCGGTCCCGCCTAAGGAGCGCCTCTAGAGGCACGGCGCTCGGAGCGCTTGAGGGCGACAAGGTGTGTGTCTACGGGAGAGGCGGAGGTCCATCCTAGGCGACGTTCCAACTCCAGGACGACCGGGCTCCCGAGCGCGTATCGAATGTGCGGGGCAAACTGGGATCCGCCCAACGGCTGTCGCTCGGTGCGACCCTGAACCGGGAATCCGCGAAACTGAACGCCACGGCGAACCCGGCGTCCTGAACGGTCATGGCGTCGCCGGCCTCATTCTTCAAGATCGCAGAACGGATCTCGCCCACTTCGCCCACCTTGGCGGAAAGCTGCTCGCCATCGTCCTGAATGTCGATCCCGCAGAACTCACTGGGGAGCCAGCTGCTCATCAGGCCGGCCAAGATCTCGGTGGGTCCGCCCCGCTGGCCGTGAAAGACAGCCTCGAGCTCGCGACGCTGCTCTTCCTTGGCCGACTCGTCAATGTACAGCCTTGCGGTGCCGTCACCGTCGAAAAGCGTCGGACCGGGGAGGCAGCAGACGTACGCCACGGTGGAGCCGGCCAGATCGACGCCGTTGCTTTCACCGTTCACGATGCGGAACAGTAGGGCGCTGTCGCACCAACCCTTGTCCATCTTCATTAGCTCCCGGACACCAAACCAGCAGGGGCAGAGGACATTGCAGCTGCAGGTCTCGATCAGCTCACCTTCGAGCTTCATCGCCATGGAGAGTTCCTTGTTTCGGTGAGCGTTGTCGCGTTACTCAACCATAGATTCGGCGGTCCTGCTTCTGCAACACCGGACGAGCTGCCCGGCCCCTTACCGCATTCGGAGAAGGCAGGGGGTCGGGCAGACTGGACGTCGGGATTCAGCCTACAGTGTCGTTAGCAGTGACAGCCTCCGGCTGGGCAGGTGGTCGGAGTAACAGAGAATCCGCCCCTAATCTCACCCACCGAAATCAAAGAGCCGCGATCTCGCGCGGCTCTCGCTCTTGGACCTCCTGCGTCACAGGCAGGTGCGCTACCCTGTTAGTCCTTTGGTACCGCAGGATTGTGGCTGAGCGGTGCCGGTTGTTTGTCACTGTTATTGACACTGGCCCTGAATTATGGCCTAGAACCCGCCTAACAGAAAGCCCATATCCGACTACCGGATAGAGGCTTACCAATCGGGGCGGCCGGATTCGAACCGGCGACCCCCTGCTCCCAAAGCCGATGACGGGCGCGCGTCAGCGCTGGTGGGCGCTCGAATCCGCGCCGATTCCCTGCCCTTGCGCGCGTCAGCGCCTGTGGGCGCTGGTGGGCGCTGGCACTGACGCTGGCACTACGAAAACCTGGCAAAGGAAAAGCATTGGAGTTGCTGGTCCTGGCCTCCAAGGCTACCGTTTATCGATGCGCCGCATTGCCCTCGTGTTAGTTCTCCTACCGAGCCTCGTCCAATGCAGTGGCGACTCCAGCGGCCCGTCCCAGCCAACGGTGCCCGAGATCGGCGGCGTCTGGAGCTGGAATCAGACACTCGACGACGCCGCCAAAGGCTTCTCGTGCAGCGATCAGGGCACGATCGACATCGATCAGGCTAGCTCGACGTTCTCAGCCGCCATTACCTTCACAGGAGTCTGCACCGTGCCGGGCGGCTCGGTACCGCGATCAGGCACCACCAATACTTCCGGCGGTCAGGTCTCGGGCCAAAACATCAGCTTTCGCGTGGAGCCACTGTGCCAGTACGAGGGCACGCTATCCGGCACGCCGTCCACTGCTATGAACGGCACGATTTCCTGTATCCCCGTCTTTTTTCAGCAGATCGGCGACACGATTAGCTTGGGCGGTACCTGGCAAGCAACTAGATAGAGGCTTGTGATGTGGGAGAGTCGGCGACGTAGTACATACGCAAAGGGGGCGAAGATGTGCTTCATGACGCTCAGAATCAGTCTCCTAGCGACGGTTGCGCTACCTGTGTTCTTCCTGGCACCGGCTAGCGCGACCGCCCAGGAGGAAGACGAAGTGCTGATGCGGCCCGTTCCGGCCGGTGTGTTCAGCCAGAGCATCGTGACGATCGCGTACATCCCGCTGGACGATGTGGCGCGGGCGCTCGGGGCGCGGGTTCGGTTCGACTCGGACCGAAACGCTTACGCCGCTCAACCGGGCGAGAGGGGCGTGCTGCGCATCAATCCGGAGCACGTGATGGGCATCGTTATAGAAGAAAGGCCGGCTCCCGAAGGCGACGCGGAGCGAGTCGTTCAGGGCGCACGGCTCAGCGCGGCTCATCAACCGAGCGGGATCAACCGAGACGCACAGCTGATGAGTATCATGAAATCGATCGCTGAACTTGAAGAAGAAGACAAGAGATATTGGACCGCAAGGCTTAAGCAGGCCAACAAGATCGCTGAAGCGAGTGCAGATCATCTTAAAGAACTGAACGCGGCCGCCGCCCAACCGGCTGCCGGCGAGCCGGGGACACCCAACGCCCAAACCTCAAGTTTCGAGGTCGGTGGTCACCTCGTATCCCGGGGCATCATCATCGTCGGCGGCAGGCCCTACATGCCACTCGATGACTTCGCGGCTGCGATGGGAGTCGGTGTTGAGGCACGCTCCGGGCGAGCCGGCTTGATCTATATGTTCAACCCGCAGCCTGAGCCCCCCGGCCAGAAACCGCTACTAGGTTTGCAGAGAGGGATGAACATCATCAACACTCACCCGTAGCGAGGTCCGCCGTGAATCGTGCTTGCCTCGCTGTCCTTCTGTGCGCGTGTCAGCGCCCGTGGGCGCGCGTTGGCGTTGGCGCTGCCGCTGGCACTAACTGAGGCGCTGTTAGCCCCGAAGCCCGGCGTTGCTCGTCTTGGCCACTAACGCTACCGTTCGCCAACGGGGCACCCCGCGCCCGGAGCGAGGGCCGAGAAGACTGAAAGAAAGTCAGCCGCGGATCCTACGTTTGGGCCTGCATCACTCCGGCGAGTAGCTATGAAGAAGCCACTCCTGGCAGCGACAGCCGCAATCATCCTCGTCCAGAGTACGGCACTCGGGCAAGACCCGACGCGGGTACTTCGTGCACAGCCTGAGCACATGTGGGCGGTCATCCCCCTACTCGAGGTACGGCAGCGTGGCGGTGATTCCGAACTCTGGGGTCACGAGGTCACCGTCAACACACCTCAGGCCCAGACCTTTCGCTGGCGCATCGGGTCCCAAGCTGCCGGGGCAACGTGGAAGGTGATGGATGGTCCGCCGGGATCAGGTGCGGTGGTGATGGGATCCGGCTCTGCCGGCAGGGCGCCGGCAGCCGGCAGCGTCACGGTGTTCACCATTGATTTCCGCACCATCCTCCCGGCCGGCACCCCACCTGCCGGAACAGCCTTTTGGGTCGTCTTGGAAACGAGAGTCCGGGCCGGACAGACCGCGTCACAATCCAATCCTGTGCAGGTAACGTATGCCGCACCGGACAAGCGGGTAGCCGCACGTCCAAGGGAGCCGGCAGGTCGCCAACCCGAGCCCAGCCCCATCGCGGATGATCTCGCCGACCTCCGCCGTCTCGCCGACCGAGGCGAGCAGGATGTCCAGCGTAGCGAGGAGGTGGCTGAGCCCGGCGAGGAGGTGGCTGAGCCCGGCGAGGAGGTGGCCGAGCCCGGCGAGGAGGTGGCCGAGCCCGGCGAGGAGGTGACCGAGCCCGGCGACGAGGTGACCGAGCCCGGCGACGAGGTGGCTGAGCCCGGCGAACAGGTGGCCGAGCCCGGCGACGAGGTGGCTGAGCCCGGCGACGAGGTGGCCGAGCCCGGCGAGGAGGTGGCCGAGCAGCCTGCGGCCGAGGCGGGACTTTCGCGCGAGCCACAGACCACACCTACTCCCGCCAGCGCGCAACCCTCGTCCATGGTCGATAAGAGTCTTCGCTCCGTGCGCCTGTTCTACGGCACCAACCGAGTTCGTACCGACCCGTGTGTGGATCTGGCGTCCATCCGTTGGCAGACGAAGTCGACATGCACGCCAAGCACGTTCTATGGAAATGAACCCGTCGATGTGGAAGCCGGCACATCAGGCCTCGAGGTCGGCACGACGAGGGTTTCGTTTCCGCCAGATCATACGACCGGCAAGATCGAGCGTCCTCTTCAGATCCTCGGCTTTGCACTCAGGGACGAAGATCCCGATAAAGACGTGCTGATCGCTGAGCTCCGGTCCTTCACGAACGACTACGAGGCGTGGGTGCGAGAAGTTAGAAGCACCGGTCGGAATCAGGCATTCATCTATGTCCACGGGTTCGCCACTACATTCGCTGAGGCAGCCCGTCGGGCGGCCCAAGTCGCGTACGACCTGGACTTCGACCTCGACGAGGATTTTCGCGGGATCCCCATGGTGTTCAGCTGGCCCTCCCGCGGAGGGACGGGCGGCTATCTCGTTGACTACGACGTCTCTTTGGAGGCGACGGATGCGTTCAACGAGTTCCTCGATCTGGTAAAGCTTCGTGCCGGCGTGGAGTTCGTGCACGTGATCGCGCACAGCATGGGAAACAGGGTGGTGGCGAACGCCTTGACGCAGCGTGGGGACTCGGCGCGAGCGATCGTCGATCAACTGGTCCTGGCAGCCCCGGACATCTTTTCGAGACGGTTCCGGCAACGCTTCCTGAACACCCTGCCGGCCTTGGCCACCCGAGTCACGCTTTACGTGTCGGACAAAGATCGCGCCCTGACTCTCTCCGAGGACATCCGCGAGGGAGAGCCCCGGGCCGGTCAGGTGGCAGGTGGGCTACTGGAGGCGAGCGCAGACGTCGATCGGTTCGACGCGATCGACGCGTCCGAGCTCAAGACCGACTTTCTAGCACACAGTTATTACGCGAACAACAACTCCATGCTCTCCGACATCTACTGCTTGCTGAAGGGAACGCCGCCCCAGGAGCGACCGCTCCTGGTTCTCGCTGGGGCTGGATGGAGCTTTAGATCCTCGGAATCTGTTGCGGATGTAAGCGCCAGCGCCTGCGGCGTCCTCGTTGGGCCGACCTCGGGAGGGCCACGGTGGCTGTGGTTGCCGTTAGGGATAGGGCTCTTGTTGCTCGGAGTCGCTTTCGGCTGGTTCCTCGCCAGGCGGCGGGCCAAGGCCTAGGGACCGCAGCTTCCTGGTCGCAGCTTCACCATTGGAGCGGCGCCCCGCACGCCGAAGCCGTCCTCCAAGTAGATGTCTTGGCCCCTCCAACGGAAGACCGAGGAACTCGATCCTTGCCTCCCACCAGGAATCGGCTGTGGGAGGCCCGGGGGGCGCGGCCGCGTCGTCAGCGGATAGCGCGGCTCGGTCAGGGGTTAAATGGCATGAACGTTACGCGGCGCGATCACTACGGCTCGCGCAGCTCAGCAAAGTGAAACCGCCAGTGGTTTTGCCATTCTTCAACAGTTTCGTAGGGCGTAGACGTCATGGAGAAATGGCACGTTGTCACGTATGCGGGCCTCTCTACAAGGATGCGCAGGAACAGGTCACCTACTGCTGCCAGTGCAGCTTCTGTTTCTGGACCTGATGGACCTACGTTCTCAAACAACTGATCCCCTGCCAGCTGGAAGTTCACCAAGCATTCGGATTTGGTCGTTGGGCTACTAATGACGTCGCCATATTTGAGATTCCTGAGATAGTAAGAACGCTGAAAATCAGAAGACGCGAAGACTACCAGTACATAGGGCTCGCCGGCCTGAGGCGGCACAACACTGATCCGGACGATGCCGTTCTCTGGCAAACTTGCTTGTCCTTCCCCTGTTGCGCTGGAATAGAACTCAGAATGCGCGTCTACGTAGAATGCTTTTTGGAAGCTCAACCAGCCAATCGGATCATCGGTAGGAAGCGCCCCGACCTCCAAAGCGACGGGCCTCCTTGGTGTCAGCCGGAGCACGACTTTCGCCGCCATGTCGCTGGCGGCACGCAAGTGCTCTGGCCGGGCTCTCAGCGCACCGCTGGGCTGTCCGGGGAGCGCGTCCGGCGCCAAAAGCAGGACAAGGCTGCAGACCAGTATGCGCGATTTCGTCATGGTTCCCTCCGGATGCTCGCCGACGTGTCTATCCATTCATCCTCGCGCAACTCGGGAGCAGCCCCCTCGTTCTTGACGAGCACGACTGTGAATTGGAAAGGCGAGGTCTGTCCAACTTCAATATCGGTGATCCGCGCGCCGCGAACAGCGCCCAAATCGCCCATCAGTCTAGCGGGTCGCCGAGTATGTGCCCTCCAAGATGGTACTGAAGTTGCGCGTTCCGATTAGGACAATCTCAAGCTGGACGAATACCGTACCCGACATCGAGTTGCCGGAAACCGTTCCAATGTTGACAAAGGTGCCAATGGCGGAGAGCACGGGTGCTCCGAGTTCATCCTCCGCTAAAATTAACAGTACGGGGTGCAGGAAGGGGGCGTCGTACCGAAACCCAACGTCCGCGCCGATCACCTGGCCGTCGTAGATCGGAAAGGGCTTATTCACGAGCACCGTTTCTTGAGTCGCGTCTGGGACTCCGCACGTGAACGCTGCACCGTTGAGCGTGCCCGAGAAAGTACCGCCCTGCTGGTCGAGGTCGATTCCGCCCACAAGGTCGCATTGGACCGAAAGGTCGGCGCCAATCTCGCCGGTAATATCCATAGCAAGATAATCCCACTGGCCCGTCACGTCCGGGTTCTGCGGGGCGATCGGGTCACTGTCGCCCCCCCCGGAACACGCGGGGAGTGCCAGTGCCAGTACGACCAGTAGGGCATCGCGGAGCAGCTTCATGCGGAGCTTCCCAGGTGGGCCGCCTGACCCTGCGATCCGATCAGTAGCCGTACCCGGCGCGCTGCTCGGGTCGACCTCCTTCGGTTCAGGTACCGCCCTCGATTCGGGCGGGGCCTGTCTAACGGCTCGCCGACCAGGTGCCCGCCAAGACGAACGTGCCGGGGCGCGACGCACCGGTTATCACAGCTTCACCGTTGACGGTCACCGCACCCGACATCGAGTTGCCGGACACCGTTCCCTCGTGGTGAAATGTGAAGGTAACGCCGGTAACGGGTGCTCCGAGTTCCGCCTCCACTAGCTTCAGGATTTCGGGGAGCTGGAACAGAACGCTGTAGTCGAACTCAACCTGTCCGCCGGTTACTGCGCCGTTAATGATCTGGACATCACCCACATCCCCTGTCTCCAGAGTCACGTTCGGGACTTCGCACTCGATCGCTCGGCCGAAGAGCGTACCCGAGAAAGTGCCGCTCTGCTGGCTGAGGTCCATTCCGCCCACAACGGCACATCGCACAGAAACAAGTAGAATCTCACCGATAAGATCCATAGCAAGATAATTCCATTGGCCGGCTACGTCCGCGTTCTGAGGGCCGGTCGGATCACCCTCGCTGCCGCCCCCGGAACACGCGGGTAGTCCCAGAGCCAGTACAACCAGCAGGGCATCACGGCGCAGCTTCACGAGGATCCTCCCGGGTGGGCCGTCGCGACCTTGCGATCGGATCAGTAGCTGTACTTCAAGGCGCGATGGGTCCCGTCGGGTTCGACGGTGTACTCGAGAGAGATATGGGTGCCCTCGTCCTTAAGCTCGTTCAGCTCCCTCTCCTTACTCGCCAGTTCGGAAAAGTACCCGAATTGGCCGTCGCCGAGAAAAAGGACATCGGCCACCAGTTGACCGGCGCACTCGTTTTCGGTCGTCAACGTCACCCGCAGATCGGGTGTCTCGTCGGCGGTACGCTCGATGACGCAGAGGAATCCGGCAGCAGTGCCCGCATCGGACTCCCTCACAGCCTGCGGTACCAATCTCCTGATCGCATCGCCGCCGAGCGCCGGTCGCGCAGGAGCCGCCGCCGCTGGAGCGCCGGTCACTGCGGGCGCCTCGGCCTGCGCCCGGCTCTGGAGCATGATCGCGGCGAAGCGCTTCTGCGCGTTAACCCAGCGGGTTTCTATGTCGATGACGCGGGCACCGTTCTGCTGGGCGAGGTTGTTTACGTCCTCGGCCGTCAGGTCATAGTACCACCACCAGGCCTCGCCTCGGGACTCAACCATGAGAGCGCTGAACCGCCCAGTCTCCTTCCACTCGATGTCGACGAGCCGGGCGTTGTTGTCCCGCAGCTTGGAAGTGATGACGTCAGGGGAAGCGTCCGGATACCACCACCAAGCCACGGCCTCGGCACCTTCGTTGGCAATCTCCACCGAGGTGGTGTAGCCGCCCAGCCGCTCGTTGGGGTCGAAGTCGACGAGCCGCATGCCCGACTGCGAGAGATGTGCGAGGTAGCCGCCGGCATCCGTGGCGTCGACCGAGCCCGCGGTCCAATTCGAAACCGTGGCTTGCTCTCCGCTGTTCTCGACGAGCACGACGGCGAAGCGGGCGTCGGGTCGCACGGCGATCAGCTCGATGTCTGCGATGCGGGCCCGCTCTTCCGCCAAGCTTCGATCGACGCGCTGCCCCGTCAAGTCGTAGTACCACCACCATCTCCTGCTGTAGGCCCCCTCGTTCTTGACCAGCACGACTGTGAAGCGGGGAGGAGAGGCTCCCTCGACCTCGATGTCCGTGATCCGAGCCCCGTTCTCGCTGATGACCTGGCTGATGAACTCGGGCGACGCCCCATCGTACCACCACCACGCCGTCGGAGCGGTAAGCGATCGGTCGTCCTGGGCGCGGGCGGGGTTCGTCGCCATCAGCAAGAGTAGCAGGAATGCGGGAAGCGCCGGCCATCGGAAGGCGGAGAGGAGTTGTCGACAGATCTGCGACGATCCTCGCATTGAGTGAATCATGATGCTGTCACCCTTCCCTCAGTCGCCTCGCCGGCAATCAGCGACCCCGCGAATCATTGATCGGCCAGCCTGGTAAGCTCGGCCGAGAAAAACGTCCATCTAGGGGCCCAACCTCCATCGGTTGATGCGGGAGGACTCTCCTGTAGTTGAAAAAGACAATTGTCGTAAGGAGATAACGAATCCGACCTTTCGATGACCGCTAGTAGCTGTGCCGGGCCGGCAGGGACTGAAATGATCTTCTTCTGCAACAGAGCATCGATCTGACACCGGTGCTTGCTTAAATAGCCCGGACCGGGGCTGTCGAGCTCCAACGTTAAACCTGCCGATTCGATTCTGACGTCAAGCAAGTAGAGCTGGCCCGGCACAAGGCTATAGGACATGGCGACCACGCCGCTTCGCGGGACCTCGGCGCGCGACGAACTCGTCATGTCCCTCAGATCAGCGATTCTGAGGAAACGCAAGTAGTGTGGAAGAGGCACTACCGTGGAATAAATCTTAGGGAGAGCGTCCGCTTCGACGTCCTTGCTAATGGGCTCACGAGGCGTCAACCGAACCCTGAATAGCGGATCGTCAACCTTCAGGTCGTCCAGCGGGATGACCGCCCGCATGTGCTCGGGCCGGGCCCGAATCGCCTGGCTCGGCTCTTGGCCGCGCACCAAATCGGGTACCGCCAGCAGGATCAGGCTGCAGGCCACCGCGTATGACTTCTTCATGACTCCCCCAGAAGTCGTTAAAGAACGTCTGCGAAAGTTCTCATCCGCTTCGTCCGAGAGGCTTCACAAGCGCATCCTCTTCCAACCTCACAGTTTTATCTCCCTCAGCTCAGCGTAGTAGAACCGCCAGCTACTAGTAGGACCGGACCTTGCTAGCGTGAAGGCACAGACATTGAAAAATGACCTTTCGATCACCGCCTCCAGCAGGTTTTCGCCTACTGGGACATTAAAGTAGGCCTTCGCTGGAGCGCCGCCGCTGAAGTTGATGGCACAATAAAAGCCGTGAAGGGAGAGCACAGTCGGCTCAAAAGCGTAGATGCTCATGGTCAAGTGGTATCGTCGACCCGGGACCATCGGGCCGAGATGTATGGTCACTTGGCCGCTCGAACCCGAAAAGGAGACTATACCTTCCGGGTGCTCCAACAAAGCCGGGTCTCCAACCAGGATCGGCGCGTGGAAAGTGAGCCAAGCGGGTGAACCATCTGACGGGAGGTATACGGAGTTCGCAGGGGTCAACCGGAAAAGCAGGCTCCCCGCATCCGGCATGAACTCTCTACCCATACGCAAGTGCTCCGGCCGCGCCCTGAGCGGCTGGCTCGGCTCTTGGCCGAGCGCCAAGTCCGGTACCGTGAACAGGATAAGGCCGCAGGCCACCACGTATGATCCCTTCATGACTCCCCCTTGAGTCTGCGCTGGGTGGGGTCGGCGCTTCTCGTGCTCATATTACAGATTTTTTACGGCCTGGTGCCAAGGATCAGCAGATTCAAAAGAGTGCCGGAATGGAGGCGCTGCCGTAGCCCTAGAGCGGGGCGTAACAGGCGCCAGCTCCGAGGCCGCTTGCGGGCGTCTGTGCTGCGGCGGATCCAAAGTATTTCCTCAGAAACGGGCTGTCATCTACATTTCGTAGACTAATGACAGTGAAAAGTCGCGTTGCGGCGCGCAAGGGCTAAGGCGTTGAGAGAACCCGTCTCATTCCTCGCGATACACGAATTGCTGATCACCTATTTCGATCACATCGCCGGCCCGCAGGACCCGAGAGCCCGCTGGCGCGGCGAGCTCTTCATCGTTCACTCGAACCGGGTTCGCAGGGGACAGGTTGGTGATCGTCCAATCATCCCCTTGTCGAGATATCGAAGCATGCCGGCGGCTCACAGTCGGCGACTTCAACTGTACGTGCGTCGTCGAGTCACTTCGTAATCGACCAAAGGTGATCTCCGCAGACCCCGCACCGGGCCTCGCGAAACGGATCTCCTCGACACCGTCGTCTCCCGCTACCTCCAGGTGCCATGGAAGAAGTCTAGATCCTGATAAGTAGGCTGGGGGCGGGGCATACCGGATCGTTGCGCCATCATGGAGAACTTCTCGAAGTGGGGCCCTTCGATCGCGCGAGGGCCTGCGAGGCCAACGGCCCGAGGACGACAGGGCACCTCTGTACGGGGACCCTCTTCGCCTGTTCAAGACGGCGATGCCCAGTGCTGCAGCGAGCGCAACCGCCGCAAGGCTGGCGAGGAACATTACGCGGCCATCATAGGCGGACTTCTCAGCGGGCGCCGCACCGATCTATCTGCGCGAAGCCGACCAACTCCCTACCAGAATGAGTACGCCGGCTTCAGGCCCAAGGTCGGCGCTCAGAGTAGCCACGCCAAACATCGTGCTCCCAGACGATGTCCCCTCATGCTGAAGGATCGCAGCAACTGGAAAAGATGCTGGAAAGCCGGCTTCCTCCAACAATTCAGCGAGTCTGTCCAAGCCAAGGCGAACTTCGAAATCGAACTGGACCTCGTTGCCGGCAACGCGACCGTTCGCAATCGGAACAACGGCGTCCAGCACCTGACCATCTTGCCCGCCTTCGAGCTCACACGTGAGCAGCCCGCCCTCGCGCGTGCCGGAAAAGCTGGTGCCTTGCTGGTTGAGAACCAGCACGGCGTCGACGATATCACAGCTCACAGATAAGGACGCAACCGCACCGACTAGGTCGGTGGCGTTGTAGTCCCATGAACCAGACACGTCGGCGTTCTGAGGACCCGTTGTGCCGCCACTGCCTTCATCTCCGGCGCAAGCGGGGAGCAAGAGGATCAGCGGTACCAGAACAGCGAAAGACGATCGCTTCATGACACACCTTGGGGTTAGCGACGCGAAGGAAACCCGGGCCACCTTATTTTACTATCGGATCGAGTCACCGAGGGCCGCGCAGCTGCGCTTAGCGGAACCGACAATCTTGATGGGATTGACTGGCTTTTGAAAGAGGCAAGCGTAGCCGGAAGACGTCCGGTAATACGGTTCGGCCATCGGCCGCGGTCGTAGCTTCGTAATCGCACCGCGGGAGAGCGAGTCTCTTGCCGGGTCGCGCTCTTGCGCCAACCCGATGCTGTGGATGGCGATGACGAGTACGGTGGCTGTCAGGTATAGCTTCTTCACGGCCACCTCCAAGCCTGTCAGTAGCTGAACTCAATCGCGCGGTCCGTTCCGTCGGCTTCGGGCTCGTACGTGATCGAGATCACGTAGCCCTCCTCCTTGAGCGTCTCCATGGCCTGCTCTGTCATTCCCAGCTTGGAGAGAGGGCCTTCCTCGCCGTCTCCCGGGAAGATGACATCCGCGGTCAACTGTCCACCGCAATGTTCCTGGTCCGTGAGGGTGACTCGCAGGGAAGGTATGGCGCCCGTATGCTCTATTTGGCAGATGTAACCAGAAGCGGTCCGGTGCTCCGGGACCCACCCGGGACGTATCTGCGTGATCACCTCGCCCGCGGGTGCCCTCGCTGACGGCTCCGCGGGGACCTCGGCCCTGCCGGCAACGGCGGCCGCCGCTGCGCTGGTCATCGCCGCTTGATCCGCGCGCAGCGAACGACTTTGCAGCATGATGGCCGCGAACCGTTTCTCACCGTTGACCGTTCGCATCTCGATGTCGATGACGCGCGCGCTGTTTTGCTGGGCCAGTTCGTCTACCTGTTGCGCGGTCAGGTCGTAGTACCACGACCAGGCCTCGCCTCCCGACTTGACCATGACCGCACTGAATCGGTTTCCCCCCTTCCACTCGATATCGACGAGTCTCGCGTCATGCTCGCTCAGCCCTTCCGCGATCTCGGCGGCCGTGATATCGGCATACCACCACCAATCACCGGCTCCGGCAGCCTCATCCGCGATCTCGACCGTAGTGGCATAGCCCCCCATGCGATCGTTGGGATCGAAGTCGACCAGCCGCATGCCGGCGCTGGAAAGACCAGAGACGTAGTCGCCGGCGTTCGCTGCGGTCACGGACCCTGCCGTCCAATTCGAGAGTTGGGACTGCTCTCCGCTGTTTTCGACGAGGATGACTGCGAACCGCGCGTCCGGCCTCACCCCCATGAGCTCGATGTCCGCGATGCGAGCCCGCTCCTGGGCCAGGCTCTGTTCGATTCGCTGGCCCGAGATGTCGTGATACCACCACCACTGCCTGGCGTAAGGACCCTCGTTCTTTACCAACACGACCGTGAAGAGGAGCGGCGAGGTTCGTTCGACTTCGATGTCGGTGATGCGTGCGCCGTGCGCGGCAACGAGCTGGCCCACGTCTTCGGGAGAGACGCCGTCGTACCACCACCAGTCGGTGGGAGAGGTCAGGGATCGATCGTCCTGGGCGTCGGCGGGGGTCGTCGCCAGGAAGGAGAGCAGCAAGAATCCAGGAAGCAACGACCGTCGGAATACGAGGACGGCTCGTCCACCGATCGACAACAAACCTATCATTGAGTGAATCATGTTATTGCCGCTCTCCCCTCAGCTGCGCTTGCTCACCGCAGTCGTTACCCAGGCCAACAAGCCGTGCGAGCCATTGTCGATCTCATGACCCAGAAGTCGAAATGAACCGAACTCAAGTTAGCAGTTTCTCAAATTATTGATTGGACAGCTTGGTAAGCTCGGCTGAAAGAAAGGCCCAAAGAAACCAGTGGTCAGAGGCGCTGTAGGAATGCTCCCGCGAGTTGAGAGTAAAGAAGCAGAGTTGATCCGCCGGTGCCGACTGGGTCCGTTGGACAGTGGCAAGTAGCTGATGGTGCATGGCGTCGGCCAATACGAAGTCCTTCGGCTGTTGCTGAAAATCCACCAGACACTGGTGGTGAAACGTCACCGTAAGGGTTACCGGGTCCAAGGTTTGGACTCGAACGTCGAGCAGGTAAATCTGTTCCGGTTCAAGATTGAAACGCATGATTATGCCACCGCCCGGACGAAGCTGGGCGAGGCCCATTGGTTGGTAGCTTGTATGGCTCATCACGTGTAGTGGAGTCGTGAACTCCAGTTGATGGGGCTTGCTGGAATCGGGCACCGCGGCGGCCGAGAAGGCAAAGCTAACAGGCTCCCTGGGCGTGAGGCGTACAGTGGCATCGGGAATATCGTCGGTCGTAGCCGCCACAAGAGCGTCGGAATCTTCGCTCAGCAACTCCACTGACTTCGCCACGAGAGCCTGCAGAAACGCGAGCTTCGAGGTTTTCGACAGGGCCATCTGCTTCTGAGCTACGATGTCCGCCTCGCGTCCGGCGAATGCGGCGATGTCGAGCTGCGCAGCATAGATAACCTGAACAGGCATGGACTCTGACCCCGCCTGTCCCGCGGCATCCACCGGCTCCACGACCACCCAGTACGTCGTTCCCCCGGCCGGCGGTCCGGATGGGACGAGTTTCCTGAAATCGATCCTGAACACCGTAACGCTTCCCGCTTGAGGCGCCGAGCCCGCAGAACCGGACCCCACGACCGCGGCGCCCGAGCCCGGAGGACCGTCCAACACGCTCCACCTCGCCGAGGCGGTCCCCGATACCGGAGTGCTCCAGCGGAACACCTCGGCCTTCGGAGCGTTGACCGTCATTTCCCGGCCCCAGCGCTCGAATTCGCCGCTGAACTCCCGCACCTCTAGGACCGGTACAAGCACGCGGTCGTGCTGGCGAGTGTCTCTCAGCAGCTGGTTCGTCGGTTCCTGCGCAGGCGAGGATTGCGGCACGGCGAAGTGGAGCACCGCCAAGATCGTAAGGCATGGCTTCCTCATGGACTCCCCCGTCTGACTCATTCGTGAAGGCTCGCTCTACTGCGGCTCGTATTACCCCTCTCTACAGCTTCTCCCTCAGCTCTGCAGCCCTAAACATCCAGGACCCGAAGCTACTGTGCCAAATCGCCCCAACTACGCTGCCGAGTTGGTGTGTCGCAGAAGAAGGAATAGTCGGGTTCTTGGCAGTCGAGTGGTGTCAGGTCGATCTGGCGTTTGGCGGCGGCGGCGCGGTGCGACATGATGCCATATGCTTTGTCATTTAAATCGATGTCAAGATGGAAGAACCTAGCCGCGAAGGCGTGAAACGAGTTGGCGAAGAGCACGACCTGCGCGTTGCTGCTTATTACGAACGTCTCGCCGAGTTGAACGCCATGCATGAGTGCCTTTTTCGGCAGAAGCTGCCGGGTCGTGCCCGGCGCCAGCTGGGTGTCGCATTCGAAAACGATTGAACCATCGGCCGTCAGACCCTGAAAGCGCACCAACTTCCGGGCTCAAACGGTTGCAGCTCTCGCCTCAGCCTATGAGGCACTTTCGCAGGAAGCCTCGAGGACTCCCTCTTCGATCACCTCTTCCAGTCCGTCGGCGAACGTTCCTGCTGCGGTTAGTTTTGCGTCCTCGATCTGAACGAGCGGGCCATCTACCGGACCCTGAGAACTCTGCCAGCCGTCTCCTAGATTCATGACGGAGGCCACGAAGTACTCTTCTCCGATGATCAGGAACTCGACGCTCTCACTTACCTCGTCGCGTTCGACGGAGATGTTGAACGTCCTTCCATCTGCGGTTTGTCCCCGACCGCTCAGCGTCGGGGCGTCGCTTCCCTGCGTTGGAGCGAAATCACAGTACTGTATCTCGAACTCATACTTGGTCTCACCGATGGTCAGCGTTCCCGAACCCTTTGAAGTGGCGGCGGTCTCCTGCACGGTCCTGCCGGACTCTTGCGCCGTATCAGCCGCCTCTCCACAGGCCAGGGTGAATAACGCCACGACTAGGCTTGTCATCCGCATCGTCAGAACTCCCGGCTAGAGTCTCAGAACTTGACCAGCTCGACTCGGCGGTTCTTCTGGCGTCCCTCGGGCCTGTCGTTGCTGTCGACCGGCTGGGTCGAGCCGAGTCCCATCGTGCGCATTCGGTCCGTCTGGATCCCGAAGTTCTCGACCAGGTAGGTCTTCACGGACGCTGCACGGTCGGCCGACAGCTCCATGTTCCAGTCGAACTCGCCCTCGTCGTCGGTATGGCCTTCCACCATGAGCTTCAGCTCCGGGTGCTCCTGCATCATCGTGCCGATCTGCTCGAGGATCGGTGCAGATTCGGGACGGATGGTGGCTGAGTTGGTGTCGAACAGGATGTCGCGAATCGCGACGCGGCCGTCCGCCTCGAGCGCGTCGTATAGGTCGCGACCGCCCGCAGCAATCCGAATGTCCGCTATGTAGGTAAGCTTATCGGGCGGAAGGGACCACACGAAGAAGTATATCCTGTCACTTCGCGGTAGGTCGGCCTGGGGAACGTTGGCGACACGGTTCTCCCCAATGAACATCTTCGCGTGCGCGCCGTCCACCATGATCCGGACGGGCACGATCTGCTCGGCGGACCGCATGTCGACACTCGTCGCCACCTGCTGGTTGTTCCTCCCTGTCCACACACCCGAACCGTGCTCGTGGCCGGCACGGAATACGTGCGCCTCGTAGTAAGCAGACCACGTGAAGCCGCGATTGGGAGGATCGCTGAGGGCGATCCCGACGCCCCAGACTCCGGCCGCATCATACAGATCGAACTCGATCGTGAACTGCTCAGGTAGCGTCTCGGGAAGCGGTACCGCGAAAGCATTGTACTTGGAACTGGTCTGAATAAACCTTCGCCCCTGCCACTCGATGACCTGCATGTTGCCCTCTACGAGCTCGAGCCCGCGAGGAAAATCACCCGGGTTATCCGCCGAGAAATCGGATACAAACAGCTCCCGGTCTCCGGGCTCGAAGTCGTAGGTGGACGCTACTCCTCCTGGAACGGCAGGCTGATCCCCGCCGGGGCCGGGGACGGATCCCGGCGAAAGCTGAGAAGGATCCGTGATCGGATTCCCTTCCTCGTCGGTGAGTATATTTCCTTCCCGATCCGTCAGGACCACCGGCTCCTCATTTTCCTTCGCCTTGAGGATGCACTCGAGGTTGTCGAACACGCAGTGGACAGCGTTGGCCGCAAGCTGCTCCACCTCGCTCATCATCGCTCGTTTGGCGCCTTCTTCCGCAGCCTTCTTGAGGTCCTTGGCACCCGGGATCTGGGCTGCGACTCCTACTGGCCGAGCCAGGCTGACCATGACGGCGAGACAAACGAGTACTAGTCCGATTCGCTGTCGCATATTCCCTCCTACGCTCTTCAGTAAACGGTAGCCAAATGCGGCTCAGCGGCAGGCTGCCGATTTGGTCTTCCGAGTTGTGTTGACAAGGTCGAGACCCGATAGCCCGCCGGGGAGATGGTCAAGCACCGAGGGGGAAAAGCCGAGCTGCAGCAGCTGCCTCTAGACGCATGTCTCACCGTAGATCGGCGGTATATGAGAAGGGCTTCGTGGCCCGTTTTCACCTAGAGTAGAGTGATAGTGACAGCAGAGGTCTGTTGGAGCAAGCGCGCACTCGGCATGTAGATGATCGAGCCGGCGACCAAATCCACTGTCGTTTATGGCCGTGCATCAGTTACGATAACCGATACCGTGGCAGGAAGGTCCCCTCGGTTGCCGTTACTCGGACATGAGGCAACCGCGAGTCAAGTCAGGAGATCGCGAACCATGAAGAGACTCGCCGCAGCGGCGCTCGTGTCGCTCCTCTGTGCCACTAGGCTCGCGGCGCAGGATGCAGAGGGAATCTGTGCCGGGTTCGAAGGACTAGCCTTGGGAGAGTGGGCTGAGTACCGGATGGATGCCCCATTCGGAGTGACAATGGAGGTCCGCTACGCGATCGTCGGGGAGGAAACTGTCGAAGGTGAGGGCCAATACTGGCTCGAGCTCAACGCGCCTGCGTACCAGAAACGATAGCTGAGGCCATCAGTACGGGAAAGAGCCAAGCCTAACGTCGGTTGGGGTCACCGAGCTTCACGGGTGTCTCCGTGATCGAGGACTTGGCATCCATCCCGTGAGCGACGAGCACCAGACCTTTGTCATCAGGCATCTCTGCCATCTTGACCATGCCGAACGGCACCTCACTCGAGAGCCAAATCTCTTTTTCGCCACCTCCTATTGTGACTTTCACTCTCAGGGCACGGAATTCCCCGGCCGGGACAGACACCGTTTCCCAGCCGACCAGCTCCGATTCGCTGCACGCTTTGACAATCGGCTCTGAGAGATTCTGACCCTCGCTTCCCATCTGGGCGGCCATCTCCTTTGGGTACTCCATGGCCGGCGAATCACCCACCTTCATCAAGACCTTATGGACACCGTCCGGTGGGAACGGGTAGCCCGAGATCTGGAGCTGCATGAGCATGCCCCCAGTGGGCAAGGTCATCTCGAGCCAATAGCGGCTGTCGCCCTCTGTCGATTCGTCGCCGACGATGGCGTATCGAGCCTTGAGTTTCGTCCCGCCGAAACCGTCTACCTCGTATTCGGCCCATTGCCCGACAGATAGTTCTTGGGCCCCCTCACAGACTCCCTCCAGATCCTGCGCCCCAACCGGCTGGCCGCACAGCAGCGCGGCGAGTGTCGTCGTCATGAGTCTTGGCATCATCCTCGCGCTCCTGTCTTGGCCAGCGACTTGTTCGTTCGCAGCGAACGCTGAGAGTGGTCGTGTCCTTCAGAGCAGCCAACATGGTAACAGATGCGGCTCTGTCGGGACGAGACCAAGGGCTTCGGAGAGGTTCCGGCTCGCTAGCAGGGCGGCCTCTGCTCGTCGACAGCATGGACCTGCGGATGGCGCTGTTGGCCGAGCGATCCGCGAGCGGCCAGCATTGAACCCTTCGGATTTCGGGGGGAACTCGGAACGGGGGCTCAATGCGAGCTCCCGTCGCCGCTGCCACCAACACCTAGCGGTCGTGCCAACGCCCTTTGGCTCTCTCGGCTGAGTCTCTGCGGAGAAGGCAGGGGGTCGGGCAGACTGGACGTCGGGATTCAGCCTACAGTGTCGTTAGCAGTGACAGCCTCCGGCTGGGCAGGTGGTCGGAGTAACAGAGAATCCGCCCCTAATCTCACCCATCGAAATCAAAGAGCCGCGATCTCGAGCGGCTCTCGCTGTTGGACCTCCTGTGTCACAGGCAGGTGGTGACGGGCTCAGCGGCACCCATCGCGTCTCGGCCCGGTCGCGACCGACTACTCCGGAACGCCCGCCTTCTTCATCAGCTCGCGAAACCGCGCCTCGGGCCGCAACGGATCGTACAGCGGATTCATTCTCAGGTGCAGCACACCGGTCTGGCGCTGCCGATACGCTTCCTCCAGGGCGTCAACCGCCCGTTCCAGATCGCCCAGCCCGACGTGCACCAGCGCGATTTCGACCAGGAGCACCTGCTCGGTGCCGCTCCTGCCTTCGACTTCACCCAGGATCTGGCGGGCCTCGGCCGTTCGGCCGGCGCGGGCGTA
>Ga0255058_10000541_pt1 | contig 22264 bp, 17 predicted proteins | sample Cases_109_9_MG_FD_188637 | JGI IMG/M metagenome (GOLD analysis project Ga0255058, IMG submission 188637) | Seawater microbial communities from Amundsen Gulf, Northwest Territories, Canada - Cases_109_9 | ecosystem: Environmental > Aquatic > Marine > Gulf | place: Canada: Northwest Territories... | reverse complement strand
AATCTTTGCAACTTCTTTTTGTATTAAACAAAGATCAATTCTTTTCTTACGTAAATGTTCGCCAATTGTATTCGGATTTGCAGGATAGTTTTTAACTGGACGAAAATCTAAGATATTAAAGTCAGAATCGACTATATAAATCAATGAATTTAAAAAGTCTGTAATGTGTTTCGCAGGGTTGTCGATACATCTCTTCATGCAAAACAACCCATACATATGGGAATTAGGATGAGCTAATGACTTAGGCTCAGGAGAAGATATTGTCTGTAATGTCTAATTTTGCTATATTGCCAGTTGATGAAAAGGATTTTAAACAGTTATTTTGAACTGGACAAAAACAAAACGGACATAAAGACCGAGTTTGTTGCCGGGGTCACCACTTTTACGACCATGGCCTATATTATATTTGTCAATCCCGCCTTGCTCTCCTCTCCTGCAGGGGCCCAGATGGATTTTAGCTCTGTGACTGCCGCCACTTGTATTGCCGCGGCCTTAGCGTCTTTGCTTATGGGCCTTCTTGCGAACTATCCTATCGCATTAGCTCCGGGCATGGGATTGAATGCCTATTTTAGTTTTGTTATATGCGGGAAAATGGGCATACCCTGGCAAACCGCCCTTGGGATTGTTTTTACCTCAGGAGTTATATTTACAATCTTATCAGCATCTAAGATAAGGGAAGTAATTGTTAACTCCATCCCTGAATCCTTAAAACTTGCATCGGCGGCGGGTATCGGTTTCTTTATTGCGTTTATAGGATTGAAGTCTTCAGGTTTAGTCGTGTCTGATCCAAATACCTTTGTAACACTCGGCGCTCTCCATTCCCCGCCTGTCCTTCTTTCTCTAACAGGTTTGATCATTCTCATCTCCCTCTCTGCTAGAAAAATTAAAGGGTCCATATTAATAAGCATTTTAATTACCGGGATTCTTGGAATCGCCTTTGGGATGATAGAGTTTACAAAAATTATCGGCACAGCCGATATATCTAAAACTTTCTTCAAACTTAATGTCTTCGATATTTTTCACTTGAAATACCTTGCCCCTATTCTCATTTTTCTCTTTTTCGACATGTTCGACACTATTGGCACTCTGGTTGGGGTGGGAGAACAGGGAGGTTTTATTAAAGATGGAAAACTCCCAAGGGCAAATAGGGCGCTTCTTAGCGATTCTCTCGGAACCATGGGAGGGGCTGTGCTTGGGACATCAACGGTTACGAGTTATATTGAAAGTTCTTCCGGAATATCAGTGGGAGGCAGAACTGGCCTAGCAAATGTTTTCACCTCAATGCTTTTCATCGCCGCCCTTTTTTTTGTGCCCCTTGCGGAAATGTTTGGGAAGGGATATAAGGTTTCTGAGAATGTTTATCTCTACCCTGTCACAGCCCCTGCTTTGATTTTTGTCGGATCATTAATGATTCGCAATATAAAAAAAATTCGATGGGATGATTTAACGGAGGCTTTCCCAGCATTTTTGACAATTATTTTAATGCCCCTCACTTTTTCAATCGCTGAAGGTTTGGCGGCCGGTTTTATTTTTTACTCTTTATTAAAACTCCTTTCCGGAAGAGGCAATGAAGTTAGCTGGTTTCTATATGGATTGAGCCTCATGCTGATTTTGCGGTATGTATTTTTATAGGATTAATTAAATGGCATCTAAAAAACCGATTATAGGAATCCTTTGCGATATTGATAAAGATGAAAAAGAAGATCGCCCCCTCTACTTTGTCAAATCAAATTATGTGGCGGCAATCAACAAGGCTGGCGGAATACCTTTTTTAATTCCACCTGGAAAGGATAAATACGACATGATAAAGCTTGCAGGCAATATCAATGGTTTATTGATTCCAGGGGGAGATGACATTGATGCGAAATATTTTAATGAAGATCCACATCCTTCGATTGTTTTAATGGACCCGGAAATTAACCGTTTTCAAATGGAATTCTGCCAGGTTGCTGTAAACCAAAATATCCCCGTATTAGGCATTTGCGCCGGTATGCAATTAATCAACATCGTTTTCGGAGGAGATATATACCAAGACATCCCTTCCCAATTGCCAAGCAGCGTTAAACATAAAAAGGATAAGAATGAAGAAGAGGCTGTTTTTCATTCTATTAATGTAGAAAAAAATACCGGGCATTTTAATATTCTTCAAAGGAAAAACATTAAAGTTAATAGTACCCATCATCAGGCAATACGAAATATTGCTGAAGGTTTTATTGTGGCTGCTAGATCGGAAGATGGCATCATAGAAGCTATAGAAAGCAGGAAACATCGTTTCGTGCTTGGAGTTCAATATCATCCTGAAGATATGTTTCAGAAAGACAAAGTTTTTCTAAATTTGTTTAGCAAATTGACGCAGGAAGCATGTCGCAGTTTGTAAAGGCCAAAAATGAGCAATCCTTTTGTGGGCCCGAAAAAAGAAAAAATTCTTATGGATATGATGAAAAACCTTCAAATCCATGAAAAAGACATCCAAGAATCTTTTATACGTTCTGGAGGGAGGGGGGGCCAAAATGTAAACAAAACCTCCACTTGCGTTTATCTAAAACATCTTCCTACCAGCATAGAAATCAAATGCAAGAAGGGCCGCACTCAGTCCATAAACCGTTACTATGCAAGGCTATCTTTATGCAATAAAATTGAATCTTTAATAAAAGGCAAAAAAAGCCAGGAGCAACAACGCGCGGAAAAAATTAAACGGCAAAAAAGAAAACGGTCGAAACGAGCCAAAGAAAAAATATTAAAAGAAAAAAGCATCCTTTCAAAAAAGAAAAAATTGCGCTCTCCAATAAAGGATAACCCGAACGATTAAATCCTTATTGAACATGGTCATGCTTAAGCTCATTAAAGCTGAGTTCTTGGATTTTCTTGGCATTAGTTTCAATCAACAAAATTATTCTAATTCTTCTTAGTAGTTGGGGGATCTTTAGCCAATGAGGAATGGACTGCCCTTAAATTTTATCCTCATTTAATTTTTTTCCTGGGGGTGTTATCTTTTTAACTATTTTATCTTTTAACTTTATTGGAGAGGGTCTTAGGGACATTCTTGATCCGGAAGGAAATTAAAATATGATTCCAATATTGTCCTTTATAGGGAAATCGAACAGCGGCAAGACCACTTTTATAGAAAGACTTATCCCTGAGTTAATTCAAAAGGGCTTTCGAATAGTCACTGCAAAACACGATAGGAGCCATGGTTTTGATTTCGACAAAAAAGGAAAAGATAGCTGGCGTCATAAGGAGGCAGGAGCGGAAGCCGCTATTCTATACTCTCCCGGAAGGTTAGCATTAATACGAGATATTAAAGAAGAACTCTCATTAAGCGAAATTGCCTTCAGGTATGCGGGAGACGCGGATCTCCTGATTGCGGAGGGCTTTAAAGATGGGAACCATAAGAAGATTGAGATTACAACTGATTTAAATGAAGAACATCTTTTTTGCAAAAAATACCAAAACGTTGTGGCCGTAATTTCTGATAATCAATTAAATTTAGAGTTGCCAATGTTTAAGAGGGACAGCATTTCCGAGGTGGCGAATTGGATTGAAAAACAATTTTTTTTAAAAAAATAGTATGAACATCTCGCATTATTTATCAATTCCAGGAAATTTTTTCGTAACCCTTCAGCCACCGCAAAGAACGCAAAAGGATCAATTGCTGAAAAGAGAAAATCAATGTTCAAAAGAAATTATTGGAGCCGCTATTGAAGTTCATCGGTATTTGAGACCTGGGCTGTTAGTATCATCTTATGAAGAATGTTTATGCCGGGAACTTGCTATACATGGGCTTTCTTTTGAAAGGCAAAAGCCTCTTGGCCTTTTGTGCAAAGATGTAAAATTGGATTGCGGTTATCGCCTTGATATTGGTGTATAAGGCCTGGTTATTTTAGAGTTAAAGGCCGTGGATAGCATTCAACCAATTCATGAAGCCCAGCTCTTGACATATTTAAAGCTGTCCAGGTTAAACCTGGGGATTTTACACCGTTAGAGATTACGGAAACGTCTGGTAAAATAATACGCCTACTTAAAAAATTATTTTGGGGCGTTCCCTATCTCTAACAGGGGTTTACTAAACTTTAATGTTGCCATGATGAAAGATGGTATTAAAAGAATAACCCATACTCTCTAATTTTTTCTTTGCGCCTTTGCGGTGAATTATTTCAATTTTTCTTAAACCTTTTATTGCAAACATCTTGTTAGGGTCGATCAAAGGAATTGTTTTCGCCTTAAAAATGCGCAAGAAACCGGTAACCATTGAGTTGAAGATTGTGAATAAGAGGGCCAGATGGAATGTTTAACCCTTTAGAGAAAGCCACCGACTCCTGTCGGTACTATAGAGTATTCCTTGTAGATGGTGGCATTGAACCCCGTTAGAGATTACGCAAACGACGGGAAAATAATGCGCCTACTTTTAAACAATCTTGGGTCGTTCCCTATCTCTAACCAGGGTTATAGCAAAAGGATGATAATCCACGCGGGATCTAGGCAAGATTCAAAGTAAGACATTTACTGCTACCGCCCGCTTTTATAAACTCGCTGAAGTCCAAACAATAAACATGAAAACCAAGATTTTTCAGTTTGTTTTTTAATAGGCTGGAACAGTGGTTTAAAATTATATTTTTGCCGCTAACCACGGCGTTGCAGCAAAAATTCATTGCATCTTTTTTACCCACTTTTATCAGGTTTGGTATAAGGTAATTTAAAGATTTTTTCCCATAACTGTCAAAGGCTCCCGGATAATACAGGGCAGTTTCCCGGCCCAAAGGGCAAAAGCAGGTATCAAGATGATAAAAACGCGAATTGACCAGTTCTAATGAAATTACCTTTTCCCCAATGATTTCTCCAATAAATCTGTGAGAGTGGATGTCCGATCTAAATCTAAAACCAGCAATAAGAGTATCGGCCATAATTAACGCGTCCCCCTCTCCCTCGAAAAAATGGTTATCAGGCAGAGAAATTATTTCATACCCTCTTTTATGAAACCATGAGGAAAAAAATTTAGCCTCTTTTTGTCTCTGGGGAAACCGGAAGTTGCTTACAATATATTTGTTTTTCAAAACTAACCCAGCGTTGGCGGTGAACACCATATCAGGGAGACCGACTTTGGGAGCTATTTTATGAACGGTGATGCCTAATTGGGAGGAAAGAAGATTATAAAAGTTTTTCCATTGAATTGATGCCTTCAACTTGTCTGGCTTAACCTTAACATCCATCCATGGGTTTATTTCATAATTTACCGTATAGAAAGTTGGAGGACAGGTTAAAATTTCTTTCATGGCAAATGATCACAAAGTTCTCTCAAAAAAGTCTCCACATCAATGATCATCCCTGTCGCATGGAGAGTTCCTCTATCTGTTAATTTTGTTACCACAGCGGGATTAATATCCACACATATTGTCCTAACATCCGCTGGCAACAAATTACCAACCGCAATGGAGTGCAACATGGTAGATATCATGACAGCTAATTTCACTCCCTTTAAATTTTTTTTCATGGCTTTTTGAGCCAATATTACATCAGTAATAACTTCAGGAAGAGGTCCATCATCGCGGATTGATCCCGCAAGTAAAAATTTACAATTGTTTTTTATGCACGAATACATTATTCCATTTTTTAGAATTCCTTTTTTAATGGCATTTTTTATTCCACCTGACGCTCTTATCTTGTTAATGGCTCTCAGATGGTGTCTATGTCCTCCCGGTGTGGGAAAACCCTTTTCAAGAGAAACTCCCAAAGAAGTTCCATACAATGAAGCCTCAATATCATGCGCAGCAAGAGCATTACCCGCAAAGAGGAGATTCACATATCCTTTATTTATAATGGCGCTTAAATAATTTCTTGATCCAGTGTGCACAATAGCAGGCCCGCATACAAAAAGAATTTTGGCGTTATTATCTTTCTTGAATTCTATCATTTCATCCGCTATGTGTTTAATCAGAATTCCCTTTGGTTTTTCTGAGGAAATTCCGCTGCTCATAAACTCAAATACCCCTCTTTTTTTGGGCTGATCAGGCAAAATCACCTGCACTCCCTTCAGATCAACGACAAATTTGTCTCCTTTCTGAACATCGACCATCTTGACGCATTTTGCCTTCATATGGTTCGTGTCGACTCTTATTCCGCAATCCATGGAAACATCTTCAATCGCTATCCATCTATTTTTATAGAATATGTTGGTGTTCAAATTAGTGGATGAATAAAATCCTTCCGGGAAAACGCCGTTTTTCTTTGCGGCTTTCAATATAATTTCTTCATCTCCCTTTACGATAGCTCCCAATTCGTGAATTCTATCGATAATGCTTTTAAGCAACTTTTTACTAGGAGCAGTAACCACAATCCTAGCATAACTGGCATCTTTTTTTGTTTTTCCAATTTTGATTTCCTCTGAGGAATAATTTCCCCCCTTGCTCAATATTTCATCGTAGACTTTGGGGAGTGTGAAAGAGTCAATGATATGTCCTTTTAATTCAATTTTTTTGGAATAATTTCCCATATCAGATCACAAAAAGCGGCCAGGGGGCCGCAACCAAAAAGGGCTGCCGCCCTGGAGAATAAACAAAAAATTTTCTCAAAAAAGAAGCTTTTATAGTGTAATAGTATAAAGTGGCCAAGGGGACGCAACCAAAGGAGCTACCGCCCGGAGCCCTAAGAAAATCTTCCTAAAAAAGAAGGTTTAATAGTGTAAGAGTATAAATACCCTTTAACCAAGAGAAAGGAAAATAAATGGTTTGAATCAAATCATTTTCTGATATGCCGTCGTTTTATAGTTATAGCGCATACAGCCGGCTTAGATTTTTCACTGGCAAGATTTTTTGTAAAAAAGAATGCAAATACGACCCGTTCTGCCGTTTCGGTTGGGAAGTTTTTTTTAAACTCCTTCGGTGGTAGGGTAATTCCCTATATTATTCATTTACTAATGCCACTTAAAGACCAAAAGGATGAATTATTCAGCGTGCTTTGCCCCTATATACCCCTTTTATTGAAATAGGGGGACAAGGGCAAAGAGTATGATAAGATTTTTTATATATATTCTCGGTTATTTTAAATCTAGGGCCATAACCAGAAAATCTATACCAAGACTGCCGCCATGATGAGGATCATGCGCCGTTCCATTGTAGTAGTACCATTGAAAGGGCTTCATTTCCCCTAGTTTGGTTGGAAGGGGAGGCAAGTCTTCCACTTTAAGTCCTTTTTGTTTAAAGGTGCTAGGATTGAGAAAATAAACAATATCTTCGGTGGTTTTTTCTGGCGCTTTGGAGAAATGAATCATATACCGTCCCGTTTTGGGCTCTCTCATGCAGAACTCCCCGCTCGGATGCAGGTCAATTGCCATCATACCGCTCCCGGGAACCAGAAGATTAGCAATGGCATTTATTTCGTCAGCGGCAGCTCCGTCTAGTTTTAAAACTGCTCCAAACTGTTTTTTAATTGACGCTAACTCCTTCGTGCTTGATTCTTCAGAGTAGGAGGTTAGTGGAATAAATACAAGCAACGATAAGGCCAGTAGGAATTTGAACCTAAAAATATTCTTTTTAAAAGATAGCATAAACCCTCCCTTTTAAAATGGTTTCTAATACTTTAATTCATTAGATACATTCTGCATAAACCCTGATTCTTTTTTTTACCATAACCTCTTTTGGGTTACAATTCAAGTTTGATGTTTCGTAGAAGTTGAGGTTGGATTAATTAGATAATACCTTATTTTTAACCTCTTAATCTTTGCTGCTTTTGGTTTTGGCCGCCCAAAGTTGATGTCTCAATAGCAATATTTTATGGATCGGCGCCTTGGAGGAACAGGCAAACAGAACAAAAAAAAGCTGTCCGAGAATCTTCAATCAAAAAACCATAAGGATTTTTGTATATGAACTTTGCGAAAAGCACTTGTTCTCGGACAGCCTAATTAGATTTAGTTTCCACTTTTTATTAGCATAAAATTATAAATATTTTTTTATGTCCTCCTCAAAAAGTATTTTTTATTTGTTATCACTTTTGTCCAAAACAGATCGAAATCTCCATTTTTGGCAAGAGTGACTCCCTATAAATCAAACCTTTTCATTTTCTCTGTATTTTTTATTTTCTAATTAATGCACAATTATTCTTTTCTATCGATTATGGGAAAATAAATCTTTCCAAGCTTTTTATTCTTTCCAAATAACCTCAGAAGCTTGCCAAATACAATTCAAAGGGCAAAAATTTAGATTATGATTATCCCTCAGTTTATTGTAGGGATACCTTTCGCTTTGCTATTTTCAGGTTTTTTAATCGGCGGCTCTTCTCAAAAAAGTAGGAGTATCATATTCGTTCTCAATCGGCAAATGATTAGGCGTTCTTTGGATTTTATCGGGTTCCTTGAGTTTTTTCATTCTGATATGCGTGGGTGTATCAAGCAAGTCACTGTTTGAAACCGCCCTTATATTATTAAATTCTTTTTTCTGCTCAGGTTCTTTAATTCCAAAACCGGTCGCAATAACTGTCACACGGATTTCATCTTCCATGCTATCGTCAACAACAGCTCCAAAAATAATATGAGCTTCATTATGGGCCTTTTCTTGAATTAACATTGCCGCCTCATTAACTTCGAAAAGGGCCATATCCTTGCCGCCGGTAATATTAATTAATACTCCTTTTGCGCCGTCTATGCAGGCGTCTTCCAATAGTGGGCTGGAAATAGCTTTTTGAGCCGCGTCTACTGCCCGATCATCTCCATTAGCCACTCCGCTTCCCATCAGGGCCATTCCGCCCACACTCATAATTGTTCTTACGTCCGCAAAATCAAGGTTAATTAAACCAGGTATCAATATCAAATCTGAAATGCCTTTTATGGCTCCTCTCAGGACATCATCAGCAACTTTAAAGGCTTCGCCTATCCCTGCATGTTTTCCGACCACACCCAGAAGCCTCTGGTTGGGAATGGTAATTAGAGTATCCACAGAATTTTTTAATTCCATTATGCCTTCCTCAGCATGCGTCATTCTTTTATTCCCCTCAAAGATAAAGGGTTTAGTAACCACACCTACAGTCAAGGCGCCTTTTTCTTTAGCCAAACGCGCGATAACAGGCGCAGCGCCGGTTCCGGTTCCGCCTCCCATTCCTGCAGTTACGAAAACCATATCAGCCCCTTCCAACAGTTCTCCGATTTTTTCACAATCTTCCAGCGCCGCTTTCTTTCCAATCTCTGGCAAAGAACCTGATCCAAGGCCTTTAGTCAGATTCGCGCCCAATTGAAGTTGATGTGATACCGGCGAAGCTTTTAGCGCCTGCTTATCTGTATTGGCAACAATAAAATCGACACCTTGCATTCTGGATGCCACCATTGTTCCAACTGCGTTGCTACCGCCCCCACCAACACCAATAACCTTAAGATTGGCAAAACTTTCATTTTCTTTCACTAGCTCGATCATGAGGTCCCCCTCCTCTAAAAAATTAAAAGAATTGTTTAATGCCCTTTTTGGGGCATCTCAAATCACAAAAATAATCAAATAATTGAATAGCTAACGCTATTTTTCTAAACACTCGGACGGTTTATTTTTTAGTCATTAATTTTAAAAATACTCAATAACCCATTCTTTCATACGGTTAAGAACATTTTTGAACATTTTGGTGCCAGCTAAATTTCGGTTTTTTTGCCAATTTTTATTTTCCATGCCATATAATAACAACCCAACGGCCGTTGCATACATTGGGCTATTTACAACATCTACTAATCCGCCAATATTTTTTGGTATTCCTCTCCGCACAGGAAGTTGAAAAACATTTTCGGCAATTTCCACCATTCCAGGCATAATGGCAGATCCCCCTGTAAGAACGATCCCGGAAGTGCTAATATCTTTAAATCCACTTTGGACAATTTCTCTTATTATTAGAGAAAATAGCTCCTCAACCCTTGGCTCAATAATCTCACTCAGGATTTTTTTCGATATTACCCTGTTTTTCCTATCTCCGACTGAAGGGACCTCAATGGTCTCAGAATCTTTCACCAGGGAGGTATCAGCGCACCCATTGCTTTTTTTTATTTTTTCAGCCTCGGAGGTTGGAGTTCTCAACCCTATGGCAATATCATTTGTTATGTGATTTCCCCCAATTGCCAAAACGGAAGTATGTTTGATAGCTTCCTCAAAGAAAATGGCCAGATCAGAAGTCCCACCTCCAATATCAATCATAGCAACTCCCAATTCTTTTTCGTCTTCAGTAAGCACTGCCTTGCTTGATGCAAGTTGTTCCAACACAATGTCCTTTACGCGAAGTCCCGCTCTTGTAACGCTTTTAATGACATTCTGAGCAGATGTAACCGCGCCTGTTACAATATGAACTTTAGTCTCAAGACGAACACCGGACATTCCAAGAGGGGTTTTGATTCCGTCATGATCGTCAACAATATACTCTTGAGGCAAAACATGTATGACCTCTCTTTCCATCGGTATGGCGATTGCTTTAGCGGCATCGATTACGCGATCAATATCTGCCTGGGTAATTTCTTTATTTTTAATAGCGATCACCCCATGACTATTAAATCCTTTAATATGGCCCCCAGCAATTCCTACATAAACAGACTCAATTTCAGCGCCGGCCATTAATTCCGCTTCATCTACCGCATTCTTGATCGATTCCACAGTGCTTTCAATATTCACAACCACGCCTTTTCTAAGACCTTTGGATACGTGCGATCCTAATCCTATGACATCTAATCTGCCAGTTTCATTTTTTTCACCAATTATGCAACATATCTTGGTGGTGCCAATATCAAGCCCAACAATAAGGTCTTCCTGTTTTGCCATGCTAAAGTCTCCTTATGTAATCTTTTAAGATTTAAAAGATTCCAGTAAAACCCTCACAAAAGAGTCAAAACAACCTGATCATTAAATGTTAAATCAATGGTTTTGACCTTTAACTCTTCCTTTTGAATAATTTTTGCCGCTATATCTAATTTTTCTAAATTATCTTCCAGCCTTCTATCTGAAAAACAGATGTCCCCGGAAGAAGTTTTTAAGGTAAGTCTGTTCCCTTTATTAATGGTAATTGATATAAAATTTATATCTGGAGCTGGCTTTAGGTTGCGTATTTCTTCAATAAAACTAATCCCATTTTTTGCCCCCTTGGATTTTAAAAGACTTGATATCTTATAATCTATAGCCTCTGTCAGGTGGATTGTTGGCAGTGTCTGGTATTCCTGGGCTTTAATTTTTTTAATCACAAAAGGTTTATTATCTGTTAAGAGATTTTCCCCATCCACTGTGACAATTCTGGCATAAGGCTTTCGCTCTTTTGTTTGTATCTGAAGAAGGTCTGGAAACTTTCTCTGGATTGTAGCCGTTTCAATCCATGGATGGCTCCTTAACTCATCCATAACAGGTTTGATATTTAACCGAAAAATATTTTTTCTCAGCAGGGGTTTCAATATCTTCTCTAATTCGCTTTTTTGTATTACCTGGTTCCCTTTGATTTCAAGCTTGGAGATTTGAAAGTATGGAGATTCCATAGTCTGATTATAAAAATAATACCCCCCTCCGATTAATGAAAATATAAAAACGGCTGTAAAAAGGGTTTTTAACAGTTGCTTAATGTGTTTTACAAAGGCGCTTCTATTTTTCTCCGAAGGGTACCGCCTCACTCGAGAATGTTTAATATGATGTAATTTTTTATTGACCTTGTAGTTATAATGATGCATCTTTTCCCTTCCAACGACCTGACTTTATTCGGCGATGTTAAACCGCTTGCGCGGGCTCAATATTGGAGCCATTTTAAAATTAAATCCGGTCTTTATCCCGTTAGATAAAGCCACCGACTTCTCATAGATTACTCCTTGGAGATGGTGGTTTAATGCCACCATCTCTGGTCGTTAGAGAACATAGTTCTCTAACGGGGTTTACTCAGGTTCCCCCGCAAAAACTATTTCGGGCTCCAAAGAAATACCTGTTTTATCCATAACCTTTTTTTGTATATGTCTTATCAGGCCTTCAATGTCTTTAGCTTTTGCGTTCCCCCGGTTTAAAATAAAATTGGCATGTTTTGTAGAAACCACTGCGTCCCCAATGGCAAAACCTTTCAGTCCGGCTAGATCTATCAATTGGCCGGCATAATGGCCTGTAGGATTTTTAAATATTGATCCAGCCCCAGACTGTGAGGGTTGATGGGAGTTTCTTTTTTTCAAAAGCATCTTTACTTTTTGCAAAAGATCATCTTTATTTATTTTTTCCAATTTTAGAGTGGCCTTAAGAAAAATACCCTCTTCCAAAAATTCTGCTCCCCGATAATAGAAGCGAATTTCATTTTTATTAAACTTGCGCGCCTCTCCCTTCATATTTACCATTTTTACTGAATGAACCACATCTCCTATTTCTGATCCATGCGCTCCGGCGTTCATTTTTAGGGCCCCACCCAGAGTGCCTGGCACGCCTATGAGAGATTCCAAACCTCTCAGGCTCATGTTAATGGTATAGCGAACAAGTTGTGGCATGAGGATGCCCGCCGGAAAAGTTAGCAAAAAAATATTGCGCCCCATTTTCTTGCTTTCAATTTCTCCTTTTAATTTTTTTAAAGTGATAACTAATCCATGGATTCCCCCATCGCGGATAAGCAAGTTGGATCCATTCCCCAAAATAAAAATTGGAACGTCCATTTTATTTGCGATCTTCACCGCTGTGATTAAGGAAACTTCATTTATAGGTGAAAAGAATATGTCTGCTTTCCCTCCGACTCTGAATGAAGTATGGAGGCAGAGCGGCTCATCAACGCTCTTTTCTCCGTCTACTTCTTTTAATAAACCCAGTAATTTTTTTGAGGTCGAAGTTATCATTGAGATAGGTTTTTTATAGGAAATAAAATTTGTCGCAAAGGTTAAATTCATTTTAGTTTATAATTTCTTTATTAACTCCTCGCCCACTTTCCAAATATCTCCTGCCCCAAGAGTTAAAACCACATCATTGGCTTTAACACTTTTCACAAGATACTCTAAGATTTCCTGTTTATCTTTCATCATTAAAACATTTTTATGCCCTTGCTTTTTCACTCCCTCAAAAATCAGGTTTTCACTGACTCCATTTATAGGCTCTTCATTGGCTGAATAAATGGGGGCGATGATCAAAATATCCGCATCGCAAAAGGAGGAGAAGAAATCTTTTAGTAAAAGCTTGGTTCGTGTATATCGGTGAGGTTGAAAAACAACGATTATTCTTTTTCTTTTATAAATTTCTTTCAGAGTTTTTAATGTGGCTTTTATTTCCGTCGGGTGGTGGCCATAGTCATCAATAATTAACAGGTTGTTTAGATCACTTTTTACCTGAAAACGTCTTTCTAACCCACTAAAGTTTTTCAGGGATTCAGCGATAGAGTTAAAAGGAATATCCAATTCCAGGCCCACTGCAATGGCTGCCAGAGAATTTTGCACATTATGCAATCCCGGCATTTTCATATTTATTTCCCCTATTTTTTTTTCATGAAAATAAACATCATAACTGGTTAATTTTCCGGATAGCGCTATATTTTTTGCGGTGTAGTCAGCTTTTTCTTTAATGCCATATGTGATAAACCTTTTTTTAACCTCTGGAAGGAGAGATCTTATATTTTCATCATCCAAACATAGAACTGAAACCCCATAGAAGGGTATATGGTTAATGAATTTCAAAAAAGCGGATTTTATTCCCTGCATGTTTTTGAAAAAATCAAGATGATCATTATCTAATGACGTAACAACTACCACAGTTGGAGACAATTTCAGAAAAGAACCGTCGCTTTCATCTGCTTCCGCAACCAGAAAATCCCCTTTTCCAAGTTTAGCTCCTGTGCCAAGGCTTTTTAATCGCCCCCCAATGACAGATGTGGGGTCCAGGTGTCCTTCAGCAAGAATAGTTGAGACCATGGAAGTAGTGGTTGTTTTCCCATGGGAGCCCCCAATGGCTATCCCATATTTTAATCGCATTAATTCTGCCAACATTTCCGCCCGAGGAATTGCTGGGATCTTTCGCGCTTTTGCTTCCAATACTTCTTCATTATTCTGATTAACCGCTGACGATAGAACAAGCACTTCTGCGCTGTTCAAATTTTGAGCTTTATGCCCGATGGAGATTTTCGCTCCAAGCTTGAGAAGGCGCTTTGTTGATTCTGACACGACCACATCAGAGCCACTCACTTTATAGCCAAGGTTAATTAACAATTCGGCTATGCCACTCATACCAGAACCGCCAATTCCCACAAAATGAATATGCTGTGTTTTTCTAAACATTTTTTCTAACCGCCTAGAAGCCTATAACATTGATTTACAATTTTTTTTCCCGCTTCTTTCTTTGCCATACGGAGACTCGCTTTTTCCATTTCCACTAATTTATCCGGGTGTAGCATAAGTTTTTTAATAAGTTCCGCTAATTTTTCTCCTGTCAATTCAGAGTCTTTCAGCATTATCGCCGCTCCTTCTTTGACAAGCAGCTCCGCGTTTGATTCCTGATGATTATTAGCCGCAAAGGGAAAAGGAATCAAAATAGCCGCTCGACCAATAGCTGTTAATTCCGCAATGGTAGTGGCCCCAGCCCTGCATACAACTAAATTGGATCTTCGGTAAGAATCCTCCATATTAAAAATAAATGGACTCACTTCAGCGGGCAATTTTTTTTCATGATATTTCTCTTGAACTATTTTAAATTGGTCCTGGCCTGTCTGATGAATAAAATGCATTGCGGCGCTTTCATTTACAAGATAATCAAGAGCCTCAATCATGGCGCAATTAATACTGTGAGCTCCTCTGCTCCCTCCAAAAATAAGGACATTGAACCGTGATTTCCGTATTGCCGGTTTTTTTTTAAAATATTCCTCCTTGATAGGGTTCCCCGTTAATTCCACTTTATTTTCAGGGAAATAATTTTTTGATTTCTCAAAGGAGATAAATATTTTGTCTACCACCTTTCCTAAAATACGATTGGTTATTCCTGGAATTAAATTTTGTTCTTGAATAACCACAGGAATTCTTAATAACCATGCCATCAATACAAAAGGACCTGTCGCATACCCGCCGACCCCTAAAACTATATTTGGCCTGGATTTAATAATTATCCACAATGATTGTAAAAGCCCTATGGGTATCTTTCCAAATGCCACAATTGTTTGCCAGCAAAACTTTCCCTGCAACCCGCTGGACAGTATTGTCTTCAAATCAAAATTTTCTTTTGGCAATATTTTTGATTCAATTCCTTGGCGAGTCCCCACAAATAAAATTTTTACATTTGGGTCCTTTTTTTGGAACTCCCGAGCAATAGCAATCCCCGGGAAAAGATGCCCTCCGGTTCCTCCTCCGGCTATGATAATTCGCATGGTATTTCATAAATTGCAGGCTGTCAGAAAACTCAAGTTTTATAGTCATGCATTAAAGAAAGGATTTATGGACGTAAATACCTGTTCTCCGACAGCCTGCTTATATCTGTCATATGAGTAATAAAAAAATTTAAATATAAAGAAATCAAGTTATTTCTCATTATGTGGTTACCCAGAATTGCCCTAAACCATGCTTTTTCCAGCTGGTTTTCCTGGACACATTCAGTAAAATTCCAACGCTGGCCATTGAAACAACCAGCGAGGAGCCGCCGAGGCTAATAAAGGGCAATGTCAATCCTTTTGTGGGAAGGAGCCCAACTGTTACCCCTAGATTCACCAAAGCCTGCACACCAATCAGCAGGGTTAATCCCATGGCTAAATACGTTCCATAAAGATCTGGAGAATTTAAGGCTACTAATATTCCCCGCCAGATAATGGCTAAAAACAAAATTACAATCACCACCGTTCCCGTAAAGCCTAATTCTTCTCCAATAATGGAAAATATAAAATCTGTATGAGCTTCGGGCAGAAAAAACAATTTTTGCTTGCTGTCACCTAAACCCATGCCAAAAATGTTTCCTCGGCCAAATGCCAAAAAGGATTGAAGAATTTGGTAGCCCTTTCCCAGCGGGTCTTTGCTGGGATCCAGGTATGTAATTATTCTTGTTTTTTGGTATTCTGAGGTTAAAATCGCCGCGGCCATGAAAGGCGTCAGGACCAATACTGAATAAAAGAGATAAGAAAACCTGATACCCGCCACAAAAAACAGAATAAAAACAATGGCTGTTAGGATAGCGGTTGTTCCCAAATCCGGTTGAGAAATAAATAATATGGAAAAAACCCCCAGGACAACCAAATTTGGCAAATACCCGCCGAAAAAATCTTTTATTTTATCCTGTTTTTTACTGAGAGAGTGCACAATATAAAGAATCAAGGTAAGTTTTGCCAGTTCCGACGGCTGAAAACTAAAGTTTCCGATTTGCATCCAGCGCTGCGCCCCTCCAACTTTTTTCCCAAATTGAGGAAATAAGACCAGAATAAGGAAAATTATTGTTACAACAAGCGCTGGATAAGTAAACTTTCTTAGAAAATGATAATCCAATATCATAAAAAACCCCATTAAAGCGCTACCAATTGCAATCCAGGCGCTCTGCCTTTTCAGGTAATAGTAAGGGTCATTATAATGCTTATAGGCCAGCGGGGCGCTGGAACTGTAAACCATTATAAATCCTATGCTAACTAAGAGAATAACCGACAAAAAAATGATGGGATCGTATTGTTTTTCCATATTCAATTGAGATCGTCTCCCGGTAAGCTCAAAACAGCCTTTTTAAAAACATTGCCGCGTTCTTCATAGTTTTTAAACATATCAAAGGAAGAACAGGAGGGCGAAAAAAGAACAACCTCTCCAGCTTTTGCTTTTAAAAAAGCTTTTTTTACAGCATCTTCTAAAGTCGAAACGTCTTCAACGTTTCTATAACCAGACAAGACCGCCCGAATTTTTGTTTTACTTGCGCCTATCAAAAATAAAGACTTCACTTTTCGCTTTATTAAATCCCCAAGGGGCTTATAATTTCCTCCTTTATCTTTACCTCCGGCAATCAGAATAATTGGGCATTCAAAACTTTCCATAGATTTAATGGTTGCGCCCACATTGGTTCCCTTGGAATCATTAACAAACCTGATTCCATTGATCTCTCTGACAAACTCCATGCGATGGTTAATGCCTTTAAACTGCGATAGAGAATTCATGATATTTTCTGGCTTTGCCTTGCAGATCGTTCCGATCAGGGCTGATGCCAGCCCATTTTCAATATTGTGGACTCCTTCGGCTTTTAGTTTGTTAATGGACCCAATCACCTTTTCCTCGCCGTTCAATCGAATGACGATGTTATTATTTCTCAGAAAGGCTCCATCTCTGACTTCCTCAACCCTGCTAAAAAGAAGTTTTTTAATATTATTTTTTGGTTTAATGCTTGATGCGACAGGATCATCTTTATTTAATACTAGATATTCGTTTTCTGTTTGGTTTTGAAATATCTTATTTTTTATTGAAACATACTCCTGAAAATCCAGATGGCGATCCAGATGGTCTTCAGTAATATTTAAAATAACGCTAATAAATGGCCTAAATTGATCAATCCACTCCAACTGAAAGGAGCTAATTTCCAATACGATATAATTATATTGCGATGCGCGGTCTGCAATGCTTGACACTGGGAATCCTATGTTGCCTCCCATATAAACATTTTCTCCGCAATCCTTCAAAATATTAGAAGTCATTTTTGTTGTGGTTGTTTTTCCGTTAGTCCCTGTTATGGCAATTATGGGCCTATTAATAAATCTGGAAGCCAATTCAATTTCGCTCCATACGGGTATGTTTTTTTCTTTAGCTTTTTTTAGCAATTTATTGCGCATATTTACCCCAGGGCTCACTACTATCAAATCGAAATCACTTACATTTTCAATAGTTAAACCACCGGTTTGAACTTGCACGCTGCTATGCAACTTTGCCAAATTTTCTTTCAGGTCCGCTTCATTTTTGTCGTCCACCGCCATCACAATAGCCTTATTCCTCGCAAGAAAATTTGAAGCGGCTATTCCTGTATCTGCGATGCCTGCCACCAGAATATTTTTATTTTCAAGTTCCATTAATTACCGAAGTTTGAGTGTGCTTAAGCTGAACAAGGCCAGCATTATGGCAATAATCCAAAACCTGACCGTAACTTTAGGCTCTGTCCATCCCTTTTCTTCAAAGTGGTGGTGGAGCGGGGCCATTTTAAAGATTCTTTTTCCTCCCGATATTCTGAAATAAACCACCTGTATTATTACGGACAGCGCCTCAATGACAAAGAGCCCTCCAACAATAAGGAGTAAAAGCTCATGTTTGGATAAAACTGCCAGTGTGCCCAATACCCCGCCCATAGATAAGGAACCAACATCGCCCATAAAAATTTGGGCGGGATAGGAATTAAACCAGAGAAAACCCAGGCCGGCTCCAATCAATGTCCCACAAAAAACCGAAAGCTCGCCAATCCCGTTTATAAATTGAATATTCAGATAGTTAGCGATTTTAATATGACCTGTGACATAACTTAAAATCATAAAAGCAAATGTGGCAATTATAATTGGGCCAATGGCTAGGCCATCCAATCCATCCGTTAAATTTACAGCATTGGATGCCCCCACAATCACAAGAATAATAAAGACAATGGAAAATAAACCGAGATCGGGCTTGAAATTTTTGAAAAATGGGACCTCTAATCGTGTTGCGTAAATCAACCGCTCTTTATCAAAAAAAATAATATAAAACGCGATAAACAGGGCTATTAAGATTTGAATGCCAAGTTTCATTGAAATATTGATTCCCGCTTTATTTTTCAAAATGACTTTAATATAATCGTCCGCAAATCCTAAAAGCCCAAAACTCATCATCGAAAATAATAAAACCCAAATATATCGGTTGGTCAGGTCTCCCCACAGCAGAATGCTTATAGTTGTGGCGCACAAGATTAAAATACCCCCCATAGTTGGTGTGCCTGTTTTCGCATGGTGGGATTTTGGGCCATGATCACGTATGGTCTCCCCTATCTGATACTTGGATAATAGTTTGATTAAAAGCTTGCCTCCTATAAAACTTATAAACATTGCTGTAAGGCCGGCATAAACCGAACGAAAAGTAATGTATTTGAAAACATTAAATACAGCAAAGCTTTCATGAAATGGATATAAATAATAATAAAGCATTTTTCCTTAACTCATCTTTAAAGGCTTTGAAGCCCAATTTACCGTGACAATTTTTTTATTATTTCTTTCGCTGTTTCTAAATCATCAAAATGAATACGACGGTCCCGGAATACCTGATAGTCTTCATGCCCTTTCCCCGCGATAATGACAATATCGTCTTTTCCCGCCATTTGAATGGCTCGATCAATCGCTTGTTTCCTGTCTAGGATTACGCAATATTTTTTGGTATCCACCACTTTTTTAATCCCCGTCTCAATGGATTTTGCTATCCCTGCTGGATCTTCGTTTCTTGGGTTATCAGATGTAATGATTGTGAAGTCGCTATAACGTCCGGCCACCTCCCCCATCTTCGGTCTTTTATCTTGGTCCCGGTTTCCTCCGCATCCAAAAACCGTGATGATCTTTCTATTGGCAAGGTCCCTGGCAGCTTTTATTGTGTTTTTTAGCGCGTCATCGGTATGAGCGTAATCCACTAAAACTGTAAAGTTCTGCCCTTCATCAATCCTTTGAGACCTGCCTGGGACATCTGACAATGCGTAAACTCCTCTCTTAATCTCCTCAAGAGATAACCCCAAAGCAAGAGCCGAGCCAATGGCAAATAAAATATTGTAAACATTATGACAACCAAAAAGCCTCGAAACTATCTCTATATTTCCTTTGGGTGTGAGAGCGATAAATGTTATTCCATCCATGGATGTTTTTATGTTTTTTGCCTGTATATCTCCCTTCCCTTTTATCCCAACGGTCATTACTTCAGCCGCAGTTTTTGTTAAGATGCGTTCCCCATACGAATCATCAATATTGATTACGGCTTTTTTCAAATTATATTCGGTGAAAAGCTTTTCTTTTGCTTTAAAATATTTCTCCTTATTCTGGTGAAAATCAAGGTGGTCCTGAGTAAGATTTGTGAAAACACCCACAGAAAAATCCGTTTTATAAACCCGGTTCAGGATCAATGAATGAGAGGAAACTTCTAAAACACATGTGTCAATTTTAATATCTGCCATTTCCCGCAACATTTTTTGCAGATCAAGAGATTCCGGAGTCGTCTGCCTGGCGGGAATTGTTTTATCTCCAAAACGATAATTAATGGTTCCAAGTAAACCTGTTTTTCTCCCGGCAGATTTTAAAATGGACTCTATTAGATAAGCGACAGTGGTTTTGCCATTGGTCCCAGTAATTCCTATTACGTCCAATTCCCTGCTCGGGTTGCCAAAAAAATCTGCAGATAAAGCGGCCAGGGTTTTGCGGGAATCTTCTACGGTAATTGCGGTAGTAAGTTTCCCTTTATTATCAAGGATAAAAGATTTTTTTGATGCATCCTTTTTTGCTTTCTCTTCCTCAACAACAACGGCGACGGCCCCATTCTCAACGGCTTCCTCAATGAATTCAACTCCATCTTGATGAGATCCTTTAATGGCGACAAATATGGAGCCTCTTTTTATTTTTCTTGAATCATATTCTATCCCTGTGGTTTCAACATCTAAATTCCCAGCGACTTTAACCATATCAACACCTTTTAAAAGTTGGCGAAGGACTTTCACAACTTAATCAAATAGTATTTAGCCTTTCCTCATCTTTGGTTATGCTAAATAGCTTTATCCGCAAATTTACTTTCCACAAATTTGTTTGCGGGCATCGAATACACACGATTCTTGGTTGAAGGCGATTTTAAATATCGGAGAGCCTTTTTGCCGATTTCCCTAAAAACGGGCGCGGCAACACTACCGCCCCAATAAACGCCCTGAGGCTCATCAATAATGACAAGAATAGCTAACTCAGGGTTTTCTACAGGGACAAAACCAACAAATGAAGCCACAAATTTATCGGAGGAATATTTTTTTGTTTCAGGATCTATTTTTTGCGCTGTGCCTGTTTTGCCTCCAGCATTATAGCCTTCGATGGCTCCTTTTTTGCCTGTCCCATATTGAATGGCCTGGGCTAATATTTTTTTTATGGCTTTGGCGGTATTGGAGGAAATCACCTTTCTAACTATTTTTGTGGGAAATTTTTTTATTACCTTTCCATCATGAATGACCTGCTTTACTATTAACGGTTTCATTAAATATCCGTCATTTGCTATCGCCGAGTAAGCTGTGATAAGTTGTAGAGGAGTGGTGGATATCTCCTGCCCTATAGAAATAGAGCCAATGGACACTTTGGTCCATTTTGAGGGCTTTCTGACTATTCCGGTTATCTCCCCAGGAAGATGGACGCCTGTTTTTTCTCCAAATCCAAATTTTTTAATATATTGATAAAATTTCTCCTTGCCCAAATCCAGACCAATTTTAATAGCTCCTATATTGCTTGATTTGACGATTATTTCTGTAAAAGTTAGCCAGCGATATTTTTTATTATTGGCCTCATGAATTACAACGCCTCCTATTTCTATAGCGCCGTTTTCTCCAAAAAATATATCTTTAGGTTGGGCGATTTTTTCCTCCAAAGCCGCGGAAGCCATAATAGGCTTGAAGGTTGATCCCGGCTCAAAAGCGTCTGAAATAACCCAGTTTTTTGCCTTATGAAAGGAATGGCGCAGATAGGAATTGGCGTTATAAGTAGGGTATTGAGCTAGAGCGAGTATTTCTCCCGTGTTAGGTCTCATTACTATCGACAGGCCTCTTGCGGCTCCGGTCTCAATCACTTTTTTCTGAACAGCCTTTAATGCGTGATATTGAAGGACTTCATCAATGGTAAGAACAAGGTCGCTGCCCTCTGGAAAGGAAGAGGGGCCCTCAGAAACGAGCTCAACGCTTCGTCCATGCCGATCTTTCTGGTAACGAACCCATTTGCCTCCTTCAGATAAATATTCATCAAAGGAATATTCAATGCCGCTTAATCCTTGATTATCTATGCCGGCAAAACCAATAGTTTTGGCGACCAGCTCCATCTTAGGATAGAATCTTTTGTATTCTGTGAAAAATTCAACGCCGGGCAAATGTTGGCTTTTTAATTTTTTATATTCCGAGGGATTGATTTTTCTCTTTAAATAAACAAAAGGCGCTTTTTTATATAATTTCTTTCTCACCTCTTTTTTCGGTATTGAGAGGATGGATGAAATTGTTCGAATTGTGGATTCGCGATTTTGAATTTTATCGGGGTTGGCATAAACGGATTTTACTGAAACATTTATAGCGAGTTGCCGATAGTTCCGGTCAAAAATATTCCCTCTGCTTGTATTTTCATAGATTCTTCCTTTATATTGATTGAGCGCTTTCTTATCAAA
>Ga0255058_10000540_pt1 | contig 22287 bp, 21 predicted proteins | sample Cases_109_9_MG_FD_188637 | JGI IMG/M metagenome (GOLD analysis project Ga0255058, IMG submission 188637) | Seawater microbial communities from Amundsen Gulf, Northwest Territories, Canada - Cases_109_9 | ecosystem: Environmental > Aquatic > Marine > Gulf | place: Canada: Northwest Territories... | reverse complement strand
CGCGCTGTTCGCTCACCCCGTGGCGCCGCGCCGCAATCTTGCGGTCCATCGTGTTCATCGGTCGGCCTCCGTCCCTGCGTCCTCATCGCCTGAAACGTCGAACTCTCCGAGGAAGCGGAGCTCTGGCTCCAGCCAGGTCCCGGTCTCCTCCCCCACCCGGCGTCGAACCGCCCACACCAGATTCCACACGTCCTGAGCCGTTGCATCCTTGTCGGAAACGAAGAAGTTGGCGTGCATCTCTGACACGGCAACTCCGCCGCGACGGTAGCCCTTGAGGTCGAGCGAGTCGATGACCCTCCCCGCCGCATCCCCCGGCGGGTTCTTGAACACGGAGCCCGCGTTCAGGGTGCCTCCTGGTTGATGTTGCTTCCGCCATCTGGTCACCTCACGCAGGATCTCCTCGCCTCTCGCCTTTGGCTGGTCAAGGGTGCGGAATCGGCCCGACACAACCAGATCGTCATCGGTGAGGTTGGAGTGGCGGTAGGACAGATCGAGGTCCTCCGGTGGGCGAGCCCTGGTGGTCAGGGAGCTGCGGTCGAGCACCGTGGCCTCCACGAGCCAGGATGCCGTATCCGAGCCATGCCCACCGGCATTCATCCGTACCGCCCCACCAACGGATCCCGGGATCCCGACAAAGAACTCCAGACCACCGCGGTCCTCACCGACGGCGAAGCGGGCCAGCTTGGGGAGGGGCATTCCTCCCCCGGCAACCACTGATTGATCGGTGGCGATCGACGCGGTGAGAAACTCATCGGTGAGGCGGACCACGAGGCCGGGGAATCCGCGGTCGGATACCACGATGTTGCTGCCCCTGCCGAGGACGACGAGATCGAGGTCATGAGCCGACTCGAGGATCTCGACGAGGGCCGCCTCGCTCTCGGCGTCGGCAAACCAGGCCGCCCTTCCACCCAGCTTGTACGTGGTGAGGGGCCCGAGATCGACGTTGGAGCGGATCGCCCGATGGCGGGTCACGATCACTGCCCCCGTCCCGCGGTGTCGACGAGTGAGGGCCAGATCGATGCGACATCGCCCGCCCCCATCAGCACCACCGTGTCTCCATGCCTGAGCTGTGGTGTCAACTTCGCTGCCACATCGCCCAGCCTCTCCACATATTCGACGCTGCCACCGGACGCGGCGACGGCCTCGGCGACGATGCGGCCCGATACTCCGGGTTGCGGGGCCTCGCCGGCGGAAAAGACATCGGTGACGATGACCCGGTCGGCGGCGGCAAGTGGCGCTCCGAAATCGGGGGCGAGGTCCGCGGTTCGGGTGTACCGATGGGGCTGGAACACCACCCAGAGCCTCCCCTCGGTGCCAAGCCGAGCTGCGGTGATGGTGACCTCGACCTCGGTGGGATGGTGGGCGTAGTCCTCGATGATCGTCACCCCGCCGGTGCGTGCCTTGACCTCGAAGCGGCGGCGAACCCCGCCAAACCCGGCGAGTCCCGCGGCGAGGCAATCGGCATCGAGGCCGAGCTCGGAAAAGAGCGCAACCACACCGGCGGCGTTTCTGGCGATGTGCGGTCCCGGCTGGGGAACGGCAACGTCGACCCCGACGTCGGGCCCTTGCAGATGAAACGACACCCCGTTCGCCGCCGCTGCCAGCTCCGACATCCGCCACACGGCGGCGGGGCTGGTGCCGTAGCCGATCACCGATGCTCGCTCGGCCAGCCTGCGCACCCCGGGATCATCCACACAGCCAAGCACCGGCCCATCCGTCGATCCAGCCACCTGTGCGAACGCCTCTTCGAGCGAGGCCACGGTCCCGTAGTGGTCGAGATGGTCGGCCTCGACGTTGGTCACGAGCAGACCGGTGAGGTGCAGGTGACGAAAGGTGCCAAAGGCCTCATCGGCCTCCAGGATGAGCAGGTCCCGATCGCCGAGATGGGCACCGGTGTTGAGAGCGGTGATCTCCCCTCCGACGATGAACGAGGGGTCTGCGCCACAGGCACGAACCGCAGAAACCGCCATGGCCGTGCTGGTCGTCTTCCCGTGAGTGCCGGTGATACCAACCGTGGGCAGCGCCGCGGTGACCGCGTTGAGCAAGGCAGGACGGCGCCATACCGTGAGGTCGAGCGACGTTGCCGCACGCAACTCGGGATCCGCTTCTGGCACTGCGGTCGAGGCGACGACGAGATCCACGTCATCGAGTCGGTCCGGTCGATGTCCCACCCATACTTCGACCCCGGCGTCACTCAACGCGTCCAGGGTCGCGCTCGGCTTCAGATCCGATCCGGTGACGGTGTGGCCGAGCTGGGCGAGCAGCTTGGCGATCCCGGACATCCCTGCCCCGCCGGCACCGACGACATGGATCCGCTGTGGCTCCGCCAGCCGGAACGGGGCCGCTTCAGCCATTGGCCACCTCGAGAACGGCGTCGGCGACCAGGCGGGTGGCGTGTGGCCTACCGACGCTTGTGGCGGCAGCAGCCATGGCGCTTCTCCGACCGTCATCACCGAGGATCTGCTCGATGTGGGCCTCGAGCCGGACGCCATCCTCCTGGCCGACGATCACACAGCCACCGGCCTGCTCCATCTCGGCTGCGTTCTCCGCCTGATAGCCCCGGCCGGCCGGGAGAGGGACGACCAGGGCTGGTGTACCGGTCGCGGTCAGCTCACTGATCGTCATCGCACCTGCGCGGGAGACAACGAGATCGGACGCGGCGTAGAACCGGTCCATTTCTGCCTCATACGGAACGGTGATCCACCCGGGGTGAGTCGATGCCGTTGCGGCCGCCTCATCGTGGTGTGCGGACCCGGTCAGGTGCAGGATCGAGTTCCCGGCATCGAGGATCGAGCCCGCCATGTTCTCGACGAGCTCGTTGATCGCAGCGGCGCCCTGGCTGCCGCCGAACACGCCGAGCACGAGGCGGTCGGGGTCGAGCCCATATGCCGAAATTGCATCGTCGCGCAGCGCATTCCGGTCGAAGGCCACGATTCCCTCCGACAGCGGGTTCCCGGTCAGCTCGGCGCCGGCCAGCCGCGTCACCGACGCAGGAAACGCAACCAGGGTTCTGCTGGCGCGCCGCGTGGCGAGCCGGTTGGCCAGGCCGGGCACGGCATTCTGCTCGTGAATCACCATCGGGAATCCTGCGGATGACGCGCCAAGTCCGGCGGGGACCGTCACGTATCCTCCAAACGCCGCCAGCACTCCGGCGGACCGGGATCGCAGCTCATCGCCGACCCGCCGGGCGGCGGTTCGCACCATCCAGGGCAACCCGAGGTTCTGCCGGGACAGCGAGCGGCGCAGCCCGCGGATGTCGAGCTGAACCAGCTCGAAGCCGGCGGCCGGTACCGCGGCAACCTCGAGCCGTTCGCCCCCGAAGAACACGATGTCAGAAGCGTCGATACCGCGCCGCACCAGCTCGTTGGCAACCGCGATGGCCGGTACCAGATGCCCCCCTGTGCCGGCCGCGGCAAAGGCGAACGTCATGATCGCCGGCCGGCGGCAGGCGTCGAACGGGCGATGTTGACCAGGATTCCAACAGCGGCGAGATTGATGAGCATGGCGTTTCCGCCTGAGGACACGAACGGCAGTGGAACGCCGGTGATGGGGAGGGCTCCAACCACTCCGCCGATGTTGATCAAGGCCTGGAGTGACAGCCAGGCAACGATGCCAACCGCGAGCAGCCTGCCAAACATGTCGGGCGCTCGCAGAGCGATCCGGATCCCGATATAGCCGAGGAGCGCAAACAGCACGATGACCAGTGAGGCGCCGACAAACCCGGTCTCTTCGCCGATGATGGCGAAGATGAAGTCTGTGTGGGCGTTTGGCAGGAATGACCATCGGGCCCTGCTGGCGCCGAGGCCGACTCCGAACCAGCCCCCGGTGCCGAGCGCCACCAGGCTCTGCACCGCCTGGTGGCCGGTGTCGAGCGGATCGGCAAAGGGATCGAGGAAGCCGGTGATGCGGTCCCTTCGATAGTTCGAGGCCATGGCACCAACGACGGCCATCACACCGCCAAGGGTGGCGACACCGGCGAGGAAGCCGATCGGCGCCGTCGAGGCGATCATGACGGCGAAGGCGGCTCCTCCGATCAGCAGGGTCGTTCCGTAGTCCGGCTGCAGCAACAGCAGGGCTGAAACCGTGCCCAGGATGACCAGGACGGGCACGAGGAAGTGGCCGAGCCGGCGCAGTAGCGGGCCCTTCCTCACCAGGATGGCGGCCAGCACGATGACCGTGGCCAGTTTTGCGAACTCCGATGGCTGCAGCGTGACCGGACCCACCTCGATCCAGCGTCTCGCCCCACCTCTGACGTCACCGAACGCCAGCGTCGCCACCAGCGCGGCAACCGCAAGAACGTAGATGGGCACCGCAAAACGTTGGTAGAGGTGGTACGGCACCCTGGTGGCGACGCCGAACGCCGCCATGCCGATCCCGACCCACAAGATCTGGCGCTTGATATAGAAGAGGTGATCGCCCGTCTCGCGTATCGAGACCACCGACGAGGCGCTCAGCATGGCCCCGAGGCCGATGATGAGCAGCATCACGACGGCCACCACCAGCAGGATCGAGCGCCGCTCGCGCACCACGGCGGCGGCTACCGTCCTGCGGCGCCGCGATGGCGCTTGATCGCTTTCCGGCTCTCCTGCGGTGTCGAGCATCGACCTAGCTTTGTCGAGTCGGGTGCTTGAACTGGTCATTTCCCCACTCTTGCCGCCCGGCGAGCCAGCAGGGCAAACCGCTCGCCCCGCTCGGTGTAGGAGCCGAACTGATCGAAGCTGGCGCACCCCGGGGCCAGGAGGACGACGTCCCCGGGCGCTGCGGCCCGTGCTGCTTCGGTCACCGCGTCGTCCAACGACTGGACCACGACACCGGGAACTGCAGCAGCCGATGCGATCTCTGGTCCCGCCTCACCGTAGGCGACGACCCGCCGCACCGTCGGTGCCACCATGTCTCCAAGGTCGAGGCCCTTGTTGCGGCCACCGACGATCAGGATCACCGACTGGTACGAGGAGGCCGCGGCCCGGGCGGCGTGGGGGTTGGTTGCCTTTGAGTCGTCGACCCAGGTGACCCCTCCCCACTCCCCAACCACTTCCCTGCGATGGGGTCCCGGCTCGAAATCGGTGATGGTGCGGCCGATCGCCTGCGCGGTCGCACCCTCCTTGCCGGCGAGCACCGCTGCAATCCCAAGATCGACAGCGTAGGACGGATCGGTCGTGGGCATCGGATATCGGTTGTCGCCGATGACGAGGCTCGACCCGACGGTTCCGGCACCATGGTCGGGAACGCTCGTCCCGCTCACGGGGATTGTCATGAGCCCCGAGGCAGCCGCCATGGCCGCAGCCCCCGGATCATCGATGTCGTAGACGAGCAGGTCGTCTCCGCCCATGTTCTCCGTGATCCTGGCCTTGGCGGCCACGTAGGCGACGTGGCTGCCGTGCCAGTCGAGGTGGTCGGGAGCGACGTTCAGGATGGCGGCGGCCGTTGGGTGGAAGGTGTCGATGTAACGGAGCTGGAAGCTCGATGCCTCGATCACGACCGCATCGACATCGGCATCGACGATGCTGCTGACCGGGGTACCGATGTTTCCGGCGACGATGGCGTTGATGCCGCTCTCGGTGAGCATGGATGCGGTGGTGGTGGTGACCGTGGTCTTGCCGTTGGTGCCGGTGACGGCGACATACGGTGTGCCCAGGTGGCGGCTGCCGAACTCGAGCTCGCTCCACACCACGGTATGTGCCTTCTCTGCGTCGACAAGGGGTGCGGCGTGCTCGGGCACACCGGGCGATGTGACCACCACATCGATCCCATCGAGGAGCGCGGCGTTCCACTCGCCGTGTGCCAGAGAGAACCCGGATTCGGCGAGCCCATCGATGGCGGCCTCCGCCTGGTCATAGACGATGACGTCGTGGCCCCGATCCCTGCCAAGCATCGCCGCCGCTCTACCGCTCACCGCAGCTCCAACCACCAGCATCCTCACGGCCCACCTCCGACCGCGGTAGAGGCAACGAAATCCGCATAGAAGATGCCGACGCCGAGGGCGGCCAGGATGCCGGCGAAGATCCACAACCGCACGATGACCACGGTTTCTGGCCACCCCTTCAGCTCGAAATGGTGATGGATCGGCGCCATCCGGAAGATGCGCCTGCCAAAGACCCTGAATGCGAAGACCTGACCGATGACCGAAAGGGTCTCGAGGACGTAGAGGCCGCCGAGGATGATCAGGAGCAGCTGAGTGTTGGTCAGCAGCGCCAGGGCAGCGAGAGCCCCGCCGAAGGCCTGGGCGCCGGTGTCTCCCATGAATATCTGAGCCGGTGCGGCATTCCACCACAGGAAGGCAAGGGCGGCACCGACGAGGGCGGCGGCGAACCGTGCCAGATCGAGAGCGCCATTGGGATCGACCAGGTAGAACTCGATGTTCCTGAACTGCCAGAAGGCAATCAGCACGTAGGCCCCGAAGACCAGGGCACCGGAGCCAGCGACGAGCCCATCGAGGCCATCGGTGAGGTTCACGGCGTTGGCGGCTGCGGTGAGCATGAACAGGACGAGCAAGAGGTAGAGCACCGGACCCAGGTCGATCCCGAGCGGACGCACAAACGACAGCTCCGTGCTCGTGCCAATCTCCTGAGCTACCCAGGCAAAGACGCCGGCAACGGCGAGCTGGCCGAGGAATTTCCACCGCTTGGACAGCCCCTGGTTGTGTTTCTGTGCGTGTTTGACGTAGTCGTCGAGGAACCCGATGAGGCCCATCCCGATGAAGGCGAAAACCGCAAGCAGGCCTTCGACGGCGAAGGGATGGAACGTGATCTCGAACCCGGATCCAAGCGAAAACAGCCGGAAGTGGGCTGCCACATAGCCCAGACAGGCGCCGGCGATGATGACGACCCCGCCCATGGTCGGCGTTCCCAGCTTGTGCATGTGCCCGGCCACGTCGTCCTGGATGAACTGGCCGATGCTGCGATCGCGAAGGAAGCGGATGGCGAGCGGAGTGGCGAAGATGGTGAACCAGAACGCGACGCTGCCCGCGATGAGGAGCTGAATCACCCGCTCACCTCCGCGATCAACTGTGCGGCCAGCCGTTCTAGACCGACCGATCGCGATGCCTTGACCAGCACCACCGAACCATCTTCCGCCTCGTCGATGACGATCCGCATCGCCTCCATCTGGTCGTTGACGTTGCGGCCACCCGCGGCCTCGGCGAGCCCATGGTCGGGCCCGACGGTGATCACCTCGAAACCCATCTCCTTTGCGGCACGGCCGATCCTGACGTGCTCTTCCTCTGCCACCGGTCCCAGCTCTGCCATCTCGCCGAACACCGCGACCCGGTTCCCCGGCATGGCAGCGACGGTCTCCATTGCCGCCAACATGGATTGCGGGTTGGCGTTGTATGCATCGTTCACCACGGTGAGCCTGCCCTCGTGGACCTCCATCCGCCAAGGGGAGCCGGTGGCGGCAGCCAGGCCGGAAGCGATGTCCTCGAGCCGGTGCCCGAGCACCAGCGCGGCGGCGGCCGCCGCCGCCGCATTCAGCGCGTTGTGCGCACCCGACATCGCCAGCTCGACCGGAACCGACGTGTCGTTGGCGTGAAGGAAGAACCGGGGCCGGCCTCGCTCGTCGACCAGCACGTCCGAGACCCTGACGTCTGCCTCCCAGCCGAAGCCAAAGGTGATCGTCGGCCCGGGGTGCGGCCTGGCAAGTCGTGGCTCGTCGTCCGGCAGCACGGCGACACCGCCCTCGCCGAGCGCTTCGATGAGCTCGAACTTTCCGTCGGCAAGGGCATCGCGGGTACCGAAGGTCTCCAGGTGTACCAAACCGAGGTTTGTGATCACGGCGACGTCGGGCATCGTGGCCGGTGCCAGGCGGCGAATGTGGCCCGAGCCACGGGACCCCACTTCGATGACCAGCGAGCTGACATCGGGGGGGGCCGACAGCACGGTCAATGGCACTCCTACCTCATTGTTGAACGAGCGAGGTGACGCCCAGCTGCCTGGTATCGCCGACCCGAGAAGGTTCTTCGTCGAAGTCTTGCCGGTCGACCCTGTGATGGCGGCGACTTTCACCAACAGCTCCCCGCGCCGATGTGCGGCGAGATCGATCAGGGCATCGCCGGTGTCATCGACCTCGACCCTCGGGTGGATATCGATGCCGGATCCGCGCCCGACCACGCCGGCCACCGCACCGGCGGTCATGGCCGTGGCGGCGAAGTCGTGTCCGTCGTGATACTCACCCTTGATGGCCACGAACAGCGAGCCTGTGGTGATGGAGCGGGAGTCCGTCGAAACCGCGCTCACCCGCATCGACGGATCTCCGTCGACCACACCACGAGTTGCCGCAGCGACCGTGGCGAGTGTCCAGTCCAACGGCCCGGTCATGCCTCGACCCCCCGCAGCAGCTCGAGCTCCTCGGCAACCACGAGGCGATCATCGAACGGAAGGACTCTTCCCGCGATCTCCTGGCCCTGCTCGTGACCCTTGCCAAGAATCAGCACGAGATCCCGGTCACCGGCGCGACTCAGCGCCGTCCTGATCGCGTTGCGCCGGTCCGGGTCGGTGGTTACCCCGAAGTCTTCAGGGACACCGGAGACCACCTCATCGATGATCGCACCCGGATCCTCCGATCGAGGGTTATCGGAGGTGACCACGAGCACGTCTGCCGCAGAAGCCGCCGCACCCATGGCGGGTCGCTTCTCTCTGTCCCGATCTCCTCCCGCCCCGACCACGGCGATGACCGAGCCCGTGACGAGGAGGCGGGCGCTTGCAATCACGGCTGCTATTGCGTCGGGCGTGTGGGCGTAGTCAACGACCACCCCGAACGGCTGACCAGAGTCGACCGGCTCGAACCGTCCGGGAATGGTGCCGACCGCGGCGAGCCCGGCGGAGATTGCTTCATCAGGAATGCCCAACGCGGTGCCGATCGCCACGGCTACGAGTGCATTCTGAATGTTGAAGAGCCCTGGTATCGGCAGCCTTGCGTTCACCTCGCCCTGTGGCGTCTCCACCGTGAAGGTGCTGCCACCCATGGTGAGCGCGACATCGCGCGGTGTCATGTCCGCTTCCCCTTCCACCGCCACCGTCGTCACCGGAATCGACAGACCGGTTGCGATGGATCTTCCCGCCTCGTCGTCGACGGCGACGACGGCCCGCTCCGCCAGGCCCGGCTCGAAGAGCAGCCGCTTTGCCGAAAGGTAGGAGCCCATGTCTCCGTGAAAGTCGAGGTGGTCCTGCATGAGGTTGGTGAATGCCGCGATCCGGAAGCGGGTTCCGTTGACCCTGTGCAGCGCCAGTGCATGGCTCGACACCTCGAGCGCGACGACATCCACCTCGGCATCGACCATTTCACGCAAAAGCCGCTGCAGATCCGACGCCTCGGGTGTGGTGCGCGGCAGTGTCACATGCTCGCCTGCGACCCGCGCCCCGACGGTCCCCACCACGCCGGGCGTCATGCCGGCCGCGGTGACGATGGATTCGACGAGATGGGTCACGGTGGTCTTGCCGTTGGTCCCGGTGACTCCGACGACGGCGATGCGCTGCGAGGGGTCGCCATGCACGGCAGCGGCAAGCAACCCGAGCGCCGATCTCGTGTCCTCGACCACAAGCTGGCTGTAGGGCCCGTCGACGGAATCATCAACCGCCACCGCGGCCGCGCCTGCGGCCACTGCCTCGTCGACAAAAAGATGCCCGTCGCTCTCGAAACCGCGAACGGCAACGAACAGGTCACCCGGCTTCACCAGGCGCGAGTCGTGGGTGACATCGCTCACCGATGCATCAGGACCGACCACCGTGGTCTCGCCTGGCACCCGGTCTGCAAGAGTGCTGATCCGCATTGTCGTCATCCCTTGTCCGGCGCCACCCCGAGCTGGTGCAGCGCCGACTCTGCGATCTCGGCAAACACGGGGGCTGCGGAGGCACCGCCGAACTTCAGCTCGGTGCCGTCGTCGAGAAACCCGGTTGGCGTGTCCAGGACGACCACCGTCACGATCGCGGGGTCGTCGATGGGGGCGATGCCGACGAACCAGGCGATGGTCTCTGTGGTGCTGTATTCGCCGAGATCCACGTCGAACTTGTCGGAGGTGCCGGTCTTTCCACCCACCGTGAAGCTGTCGATCTCGGCGCGGAACCCGGTGCCGCCTTCGACGACCTGTTGCAGCATGCGACGAAGCATCACCGCGGTCTCCGCGGAGATGACCCTTCTGGTTCTGGGTTCGCTCGAGATCCGGGAACCGTCGGGACCGACGATCTCGGCAACGACATGGGGCTCGACCCATTCGCCGTCGTTGGCGATGGTTGCGTACAGCCCCGCCATCTGCAGTGGGGTCGCTCCGATGCCATAGCCGATTGCCGCCGACGCACCGCAGGTGGAGTAGCACCAATCGGTGAAATGGTCCAGGCGTCCCGCCGACTCCGGGTTGAAGTCGATCGAGGAGGGTCGCCCGAGGCCGAAGGCGTCGAGATATGCGTAGTGACGCTCGTTACCGAGCCGATCCTGGATCTCGATCGTTCCGACGTTCGATGACTTGGCGACGATGTCTGCGACGGTCATGGCCCTCGGATGCTCGGCGACGTCGGCGAAGATCTCGTCCGCGATGGTGATCTCGGGTGGGGTCTCGATCACCGTTTCCGGCCCAACAATGCCCAGCTCGAGTGCGCCAGCGACGGCAACGACCTTCAGGGTAGACCCGGGCTCGTATACGTCGGCGACCGCCCGGTTTCTGATCGAGTCCGCGTCGAGTGACGACCGCTCGTTCGGATCGAATGCCGGTAGCGAGACCATGGCGAGGATCCTCCCGGTCTCGGGGACTATCACGACCACCGAGCCCCCAACCGCGCCTGTCTGGTCCATTACCGAGCTCAGGGCGCGCTCTGCGGTGTGCTGGATCTCCCTGTCGATGGTCAGGTACACGTCGGATCCAGGAACGGCAGGTTCGATCAGGTATTCGCCCTGGGGAATGGCGCGGCCGGCTCCATCTCGTTCGACGATTCGCTTTCCTGCGCGACCGGAGAGCGCGTCGTCCATGATCGACTCGATCCCCTCGATGCCGGCTCCGTCATCGAGCCTGGTCAGCCCAACCACCGGTGCAGCCAGCGATCCAGAGGGATAGACCCTCACCGCCTCTTCGACCAGTAAGAATCCCTGGAGATCGGCTTCGGCGATGGCGGTGCCAAGCACCTCGGCCTCTGCGTGTTCGAGGCCCCTGCTCAACAGGGCGTACCTGCCCTCCCGGCCCAGCTTGATCGTGAGGTCGGCAAGATTCTCCCCGAGAATCGGTGCCAGGACGGCGGCGGCTTGCGCTGGATCGCCAACGACAGCGGGGTCTGCGACCAGCGAGCTCCCATAGACGGTGATCGCAAGCTCGACGCCATCCCGGTCGTAGATCGTCCCCCGCTTCGGGAGGATCTCCTCGTGGCGTACCCGCTGGTTGAATCCTCGCTCGGCCAGCTCGGCGGCATCGGCGCCCTGGACCTGGAACAGGCGATACCCGATCCCACCCCAGGCGACGACAAACACGACGCCGAGGATGATCACGCGCAGATCTTGGAGACGCCACCGGTGCCCGGCCACGTCAGGTGCTCCTCAATCCGTCGCAGTGGCCGCCAGCATTCGGCCTTGCCATGTGTGCCCTCCTATCACGGCAGCTCGGTCAGGAGCGACCGTGACGCGGTCCAGCGTGGGTATCCATCGTCGGTCTCGGTGATGACACCGGGGGCCTCGATCGTTATCCGCTCATCTGGATAGACGAGGCCAAGATCGGCTGCTGCTTCGGTAATCCGCCGCGGGTCCTGAAGCCTGGCAAGCTCGAGTCTCAGGTCCCAGTGCAGGCGCTCCTGCTGGGCCAGGCCTTGCTCGATACCGTGCATCTCGAATGCGGTACGGTCGAGGGAGATCCGCGAGTAGATCATGGTGAAGAAGACCAGAACCACAGCAATCGTGAAGAACGCGAGCGGCCGCATGACCGGGCGGATCTTGAGCCGGCTTGCAGGCACCCTGCCGAGGCGGGTCAGCGCACCGGCGGTCATGCGATCACCCGCTCTGCGGCCCTGAGCACTGCGCTACGCGACCGCGGGTTTCGCTCGATCTCACCAGCAGACGGCAGAACGCGTCCGATCAGACGCAGCTCGCTGGTGTTGCCACAACCACACACCGGCAGATCCGGTGGGCAGGTGCATCCGGTCGCTCCCGCAGCGAATCGTTGCTTGACGATGCGGTCCTCGAGAGAGTGGTAGGAGATCACGACGATCCTCCCGCCCGGCCGGAGCGCGGCAACGGCCGATTCGAGTGCCGTCTCGAGGGCCCCCAATTCATCGTTGACCGCGATCCTGAGGGCCTGGAAGATCCTCCTGGCCGGATGGCCCGGTCGGCGCGCCCGCGCCGGGACTGCAGCTGCGACGACCTCGGCAAGTGTTGCGGTGTCATCGATGGGGCGGGCGACAATGATGGCATCGGCGATGCGGCCGGCGAACCGCTCCTCGCCGTAGCGGCGGAAGATTCCAACCAGATCATGGCGCGGCCAGGAATTGACGATCTCCGACGCATCCAGATCGGCGCCGGGATCCATACGCATATCGATTGGACCGCCGTGGCGATAAGAGAACCCGCGCTCTGCAACATCGAGTTGATGCGAGGAGACACCGAGATCCATGAGTACGCCGTCGACAGCAGGATCATCACGTTCTGGGCCGGATACCTCATCGGCGATCACGCTCGCCAGATCGGCAAAGTTGGCCTGCACCACCGAAAGGCGGGGATCCGCCCGGGCTTGGCCGAGCGCGGCCGGGTCGCGATCGATGCCGACCACGCGCACCTCCGGGTAGGCGTCGAGCAACGCCATCGAGTGGCCGCCGCCCCCGAAGGTGGCGTCCACGATGGTGCCCGCCGCCACCGGGGCGAAGAGCTCCACCACCTGGTCCAGCAGAACCGGCTCGTGGAAGGTCTGATCCATGGTCAGCCCCCCGGAACGCTGGCGCCACCATGGAAGCGGGCGGAGTAAGGGGCCTTCCATATGGCATCCGGGGGGCTGACCACAGGCCAGACCACAAGAGTCGACGGTCTTGAGTCCAGAGTCCAGAGTCCGAAATCAACAGGGCCAGGGCCAAGCGTTTCCGGCTCAGCCCGTTCTGGCTCGCGACTCGCGACTCGTGACTCTCGACTTTCTTCATATTCCATCCTCTGACAGCGCCTCCTCGATGCCTGCGTAGTACTCGTCCGCCTCGGCGCCGACCTCCTCCCACACGTCCGCTGCCCAAATCTCGATGTGGTCGGCCACACCAACGACGGTGAGGTCCTTCTTCAGCCCGGCGTACCGGCGCAACGCTTCCGGGAGCTGCACACGCCCCTGTCGATCGAGTTGCTGGTCGGTCGCCGAGGCGAAGAAGGACCTCGAGTAGTTCCTGGCCCGCCGATCTGTGCGCGGCAATGTTTGGACGCGCTCTGCCTCTTCGTCCCAGCGATCCATCGCGAAGACGTAGAGGCAACGCTCCTGGCCCTTGGTGACCACGCAGCCAGCCTCCAAGCCCTGTCGGAACTTGCTTGGCATCACGACGCGACCCTTGGCGTCGAGTGTGTGGCTGTATTCGCCGAGAAACACGCGCCTGCTCCTCCATCACCCTTCACTCATCATCATCCACGATCCGCCACTATGACCCACTATGACCCACATGTCAACCCTTTCGGCCCCCGACCCGCCACCCTTTAACCGTTTCGTCGTAGCCCGCGCGCCCATAGGGGCCGTCACGTACGCCGAAATGGGAGGGGACGCGGCACGCAGTAGCCTGCGTTGATATGAAGCCACCGGTCGTGATCGTCGGTATGGGGGAGATGGGAGGAGTGTTCGCCAGAGGGCTCCTCAGTGCCGGTCATCCGGTGCACCCGGCTCTTCGCAACACCTCGTTGCCGAAGCTCGCCCAGGCCCTGCCCGACCCCGTACTGGTCATGGTGACCGTTGGGGAAGACGACCTCGAGGCTGTGCTCGCAAGACTGCCAGAGGAGTGGAACAAGAGCACCGCGATGATCCAGAACGAGCTGCTCCCCCGCGACTGGATCGTGCACGGCATAGAGACACCGACGATTGCATCGGTCTGGTTCGAGAAGAAACCGGGGAAACTGGTGAAGGTGATCATCCCGACCCCGGTTGCGGGGCCTCAGGCAGAGCTCGTCGTCGAGGCACTCACCTCGATCGATATCCCGGCCCGGGTCATCCCCGACGCCGAGCTGGTCGACACTCTCGTTGCCAAGAACCTGTACATCCTGACCGCCAACATTGGCGGGCTGCGCTCGGGCGGCACGGTGGCGGATCTGTGGCACCAGAATCGGGAGCTCGCCGAGGCAGTCGCGGGTGAGGTGCTCGCTATCCAGGAGTACCTAGTGGGGACACCGCTCGATCGAGAGCGGGCCGTGGCGGCAATGGTGACCGCGATCGAGGCCGATCCCGATCACGGCGCAACGGGGCGGAGCGCCTCGCGCCGGCTGGAGCGGGCCAGAGGACACTCCGCCGACGCCGGGATCGACACCCCGACGCTCGACGCCATTGCTCGAGAGCTCGAGACGTAATCGATACTTGATACTTGGTACCTGGTACTTGATACTTGGTACATGCACGTACTCGTCGCCACCGATGGTGTTCTCAGCCCGGAAGAAGTCACCACGTTCGCCGAGCCTCTCGCCGCCGACGGCGGGAAAGTCACCGTCCTGGTGGTGGTCGAAATCCCACGGACCCTGATCGAAGACATGCGCACGGCCATGGGTCAGGACTCGACAGACGACACCTTTGCCCTTCGCAGCGAGGGCGCCGCCGCCAGCCCGGCCGTGATGCCCCGCAGCTGGCTCGGTGACGATGCCTACATCGAGCGCTACCTCGCCGATCGCCTGAAACGTGGTGCCGGGCCGATCGTCGAGATGCTCGCCGAACGGGGTGTGCCGGCCGAAGGTGTTGTCGTCGAGCACGAGAAGCCTGCCGACGGCATCCTCGAACAGGTCACGGCCCTCGATGCCGACATCCTCGTGATCGGCTCCTACGGCCAGGACGCCGTGCATGGGGTCCTGGGATCGATCGGCACCAAACTGGTCCGCCAGTCACCCAAGCCCGTGCTGCTCATACGCCGTTCGGCGCTGAAGGCAGTTGAGTGACGAGTTGCCAGTTGCCAGTCCCGAATTGATGCCCTCCAGGGCTGACGCGATCACGGAGTCGGAGACGAGCGAACTGCGAGCCGACCAAACAAGCATTACCAGTTGCCAGACAAGCCCCTCTTACTGACAACTGACAACTGAAGCGAGCGTTACTGCCTCAGGTACGGCTCCCAATCGGCTTCGGGCGTTCCACCGAGCGCAGCCGCCACCCAGCTGTCGCGCGCCGGTGCCTGCGGCGCCCGCCGCAACTGGAGACCGGCCTCGCCCGGCGTCCTTCCACCCTTGCGTGTGTTACAGCGCCGGCATGCGGCAACCACGTTTCGCCATGTGTGCTCGCCGCCCCGGGACCGCGGCACGACGTGATCGAGGTTCTCTGCCTGCCTCCCGCAGTATTGACATGCGTAGCGATCGCGATGAAAGACCGTACGTCGGTTGACGGGCACCCGCCGCGAATACGGGACCGAGACATAGCGGCGCAGCTGAATGACCGACGGGGAAGGCATCGTGATGTGCTCCGAGTGCCACACCACGCCGTTTGAGGCGACGACATCGGCCCGATCAGCCAGGACGAGCACGAGCGCCCGCCGAACCGGTACGACCGACAGCGGCTCGAGACTCGCGTTGAGCACCAAAGCCTGGGGCATTCGGGAAAGGCTACCAGTGATCAGTCGTGAGTCGTGAGTCATGAGTCTTGAGCAAAACCATCGAATTCTGGACTCTCGACTCGGGACTCCGGACTTCTTACAACGACCTCAAGGCCATCCAGGTCGCCTTGCCGAGGGCGAATGGCCTTCCACCCTCGACGACACTGGATCCGGCGAGACGATTGCGACCGGCCTCCACCACGATGCTGACCACCGGGATGCCATCTACGTCGCGATCGTCGATAGCCAGGATGATCGGCGTCGGTTCCACTCCGGCAAGCTCGGACACCGCCCCAACGACGGCCTCGTCCAGGCGCCCTCCGCCGGCGGCGGCGGCACGATCGGCCGCCCGTCCGGCGTCGGTTTCGGCCCTGACCGTTATGCCATCGTTGCCTTCGACGATCGCCACCTTGGACAGGACCTCATCTTGCTGACGCCTCGGCGTGGCCGACCTTGGTGTGAGCTCCGGCAGGGTCTGAACCGACACCGGACTGTCCGGCTGTGCCATCTCGGAGCGGAGACCGTGCGCAGCCAATACGCGCTGCACTTCCTCGCCGACGGTCGACGCATCGACTCCGGGGGAAAGTCGCACCCGAACCCCTTGTGGCGTCAGCGCGTCGCCCTCGATGTCCGCGGATTCGACACCAGGCACCCTGAGCAATTCGTCGCGCAGCAAGTCTGCGGTCACGTGCTTTAGCCTCCATTCCCCCGGCGTGCCTGCCGCCGCCACTCAAGATACGCCACCAGGTCACCCTCATCAAGGGTCGTATCGGGTGAACCGTAGGCAGTGGTCATCCTCCAATCGACCGCTTCCCGGTCTGGGATTGGAAGAAACGGCGGTCGCTGCCACCAGCGATCCGGAGCAAGCCCAAATAGCGCTCCCACGGCGGTACCCCATAGCGAAGGACGGCGCAGCACCGCGACGAACGCCGGGCGCCGCTGCGTCAACGGAACACACCTCCTCAACCATGGCCGGGGTCCGGCCGATCTTCCTTCCCGCATGCTACGCAACTCCTCTAGTCTCGATGATTCCATGAGTGCAGATACCGCACCGGTCAGCCCGGACGAGCTCGGATGGTTCGGCGAGCGGTTCGCCACAGTCGCCGACAACATCGAGCTCGTCATCCAGGGCAAGCGAGAAACGGTCGAGTTGGTGACCGGATGCCTGCTGTCCGGGGGTCATGCCTTGATCGAAGACGTCCCGGGCGTCGGCAAGACCCTGCTCGCCAAGTCCCTTGCCCGCTCCATCGATTGCACGTACCAGCGGATCCAATTCACACCCGATCTGCTGCCATCTGATGTCACCGGCGTCTCGGTGTGGGACAGGGAAACGACCCAGTTCGTCTTTCGACCAGGGCCCGTGTTCGCCAACGTCGTCCTCGGCGACGAAATCAACCGTGCCGGCCCGAAGACCCAGGCTGCCCTGCTGGAGGCGATGGAGGAAAGACAGGTCACCGTCGACGGAGTGACCAGGCCGCTCGCTCCGCCGTTCATCGTCATCGCCACCCAGAATCCGATCGAGCACGAGGGCACGTATCCGCTTCCCGAGGCCCAGCTCGACCGCTTCATGATGCGCCTTGGCATGGGCTACCCGTCACGAGCCAAGGAGTTGGAGATGCTCGACACCCATGGCGAGCACTCCACGTTCGATGAACTGACCCCGGTCATCCATGCCGACGATGTGGTCAAGATGGCCGCAATCGCCAACCGCGTCCATACCTCGGAGGCCATTCGCGGCTACCTCATCGACCTTGCAGAAGCCACACGAACCCACCCCGATCTCCTCCTCGGAGCATCGCCGCGGGCAACCCTCTTCCTCCAACGCGCCACGCGCACACGAGCCGCGATTCTGGGACGGGACTATGTGACGCCCGACGACGTCAAGGCGCTGCTCGAGCCCATTCTCAACCACCGAATGGTGTTGCAACCAGAAGCCCAGATGCGAGGCACGTCGATCGCAAAGACGATCGAGGACGTCGCCGGATCGGTTCCCGTTCCAGGGTCACAGGGCGCACCCTGATGCCCACCACCAGGGGTTGGGCGGCCCTCGGTATCGGCTTGGCACTGCCCATCCTTTGGGTCGCCTTCGGTGAGAACGTGATGCTGGCCGTTGGCATCTTCCTGATCATTGCCGTGGCCATCGGCATCATCTCGGTGCGGGCTGCGATGCCTCGCGTTGCGGTGAGCCGCAGCATTGCTCCGGTGCAGGTCCACGACGGCGACCGGGCGGTGGTGCTCGTCGATCTCGTCAGCAGCCGCACCATCCACTCAGCAACGGTGATCGACAAGGTCCACGGCCTCGGAACCGCCCGCTTCAGGGCCAATCGCCTGGAGGCGAACGAGCCGGTCGAGGCGCGGTACGAGGTGCTGTGCCATCCACGAGGGGTGTACCGGATCGGTCCGGCAACGGTGATCCTCGAGGATCCCTTCGGCCTCGCCCAGTCCGTCGGTGCCACCAAGAATGTTGACCGCCTCGTGGTGTTTCCGGCGGTCGAGGACTTCGTGGGCCTTCCAAGCGGGCGCGGCGTGGATCCCACCGCCGACACCACGCGCGCCAGCTTCGCCCAGGCCGGGGGAGAGGACTTCTTCACCATCCGCGAGTACCGGGTCGGTGACGACCTGCGGCGCGTCCACTGGCCGACCTCGGCAAAACGCGACGAGTTGATGATCCGCCAGCTCGAGGCGCACTGGCAGTCCAGAGCACTCGTTCTCCTCGATCCGCGGTCTTCGTCGTATGCCGATGACGCCGCCTTCGAGCACGCCGTCTCCGGGCTGGCGTCGGCAATCCGCCACCTGCATCGGAGCGGGTACCGGCCAAAGGTGTGGACCGGCGGAAGCTCCTACATCCAGGTGGATTCCGCAGAGGGTTATCAGCGGGCAATGGAGGAGCTGGCGGTGGTCAAGGCGCGGGGCCCAACGGACCTGGTGAGGATCTTCTCACGGCAACGCAGCAGCGACGGCACCGGCGGCGTGCTACTGATGATGACCGGCGACCCGGACGACGCCGCCATGGCGGCCTACCGAAGCCTCGACCGCGATTTTGATCACAAGCTCCTCATGTCGGTCGCCCCCGAAGCATCTACCACCTTCGCCGGTTTCTCCCGGTCGGGAGTCAGGGCGATCGTGGCCCGCCCCGGGCAGCGCTGGGCCGGCGCCTGGAGAGAGGGAATGGAACGGTCATGGTCTACCGCTACGGCTGGCTAGCAGGCGCCGCCTCGATCGCGTTTGCCCTGTGGCGGCTGGGCAGGCTGCTGGAACCGAGCCAGTCCGGGACGAGATGGCAGCTGGTGATCATCGCCGCCCTGGTCGTCGGTCTCATCGTGACGCTGGCGGCAATACGCAACGGGTTGCGGATTGGATGGGTCGCCCTCATCAACATCGTCCTGTTCATGGTCGCCGCAGGACGCTACGCCGCCCCGGAGACCGGGGTGTGGATTCTGCCGAACGCCGAGACGTTGTCCGCGGTGTTGCGCGAACTCGATCGGGCACAGTCTTTGATCAGAAACGGAATCGAGCCGGTACAGCCCATTGCCGGCTTGATCATCGTGCTGGCCGCAGTCTTCTGGGCCCTTGGTGCGCTGCTCTCGTTTGGTCTGGAAAAGCAACGACCGTACATCGCCCTGATCCCGCCACTCGTCGTCGGGCTGCAACTGCTCACGATCGAGCGCCGCCCCGCCTCTAGTGCCGAGATCGCACTCTTTGTTCTGCTGGTTGCCGCCACCGCCCTTGCCGTCGGCCTCGACGAACACGACCGCGGAGCAGGGCGCATGGCCAAACCGGGGCACCACCCGACACCGAGCCGCGGCGCTCCGTTGTCCGGCACCGCCCTTGCCCTCGTTCTGGTCACGGTGATCGCCGCGGTTGGGATCTCCGGTGCCCTGGCGGATCGGATTCCCGGGGACGGCGTCATGACGTGGCGGGCGCCCGGTGCGCTCAGCGGCGGCCTGTACGGGAGCGTCTCGTACAACCCGTTTGTAGGGATCCATGACTCCCTGGTGACCCAGACCGGCCGTGAACTGTTCACCGCACAGATCGACGGCAATGTGGACCCGGACGATGTCTACTACCGGTTGATCACGCTCGACGGATACGACGATGGGCGATGGTTCCCATCGCAAGGGGGTCTGGTCGCTGCCGACGATCTGCAGTACGAGAGCGCCGGGTACGAGTACGCCGGCGAGACCGTTCCGATCACCGCCGCAATCACCATCCACGCCCTCGGCCAGGAGATGCTCCCAGTGCCCTACGCCGTTCGCGGGGTCAGTGGCGAGGAGTCCGACAGCTTCCGCATCCGCACCAGAGACGCCTCGATCCTCTTCGCAGGTGACCGGACCTACACCGGCATGGAGTACAACATCGCAGCCGACGTGCCGTTGTTCGACTCAAGCGCGGTCGCCACCAACGCCACCGGCGGCCTCTCGCCGCTCTTCCTTGTCGCTTCCCAACGGGAGGGAACGGTGGCGACACCCGATCCCGACGCAGTGCATCGCACCCTGCCCGATGCGGTCGACTACCTGGGGCTGCCGGACGGCATCGAACCCAGGATCGAAGCCAAGGCCAGGGAGCTCACCTCCCGCTTGGAGACGGATTTCGAGAAGGGCCTGGCCCTCGAGTACTGGTTTCGTGAGACCGGCGGCTTCACATACAGCCTCGATGTGGACGTGGAGGCGGGGCATGGTCCAGACGTCGTAGCCCGCTGGCTCTTCGATACCGAAAGCACCGACTATCGGCGCGGATTCTGCGAGGACTTCGCCACATCGATGGGGGTGATGGCGCGGAGCCTCGGGATCCCGACCCGCGTCGTGCTCGGATTCCTGCCCGGCGAGACGGGCAGCAACGGCGAAGTCCTGGTCAGAGATCTGTCGGGTCATGCGTGGGTCGAGCTGTGGATCCCGTCACAGGGGTGGATGCGATTCGACCCCACCCCCCGCGGCGATAATCCCGGCGCCGCCTACCAGCGACTCAGAGCCGACATCGGATTCGACGTCGCCGCCTACCTCGACCAGGTCGAGGAGCAACCCGGCGGGGGTTCGACACAGGAGTTCGAATTGCCCGGCACCGACTCCCAGCCCGTCCCGGCCCCCGGAGGATTCCCGGTGCCCGGCGCAGGTGGCAACACTGGTGGACGGCTATCGATCATCCTCCTCATCGCCTTGCTGTTTGTCGCCATCACCGCAGCCGTCCTCACCGGGATCCCAGCGATGAAATGGGTACGGAGCCGGGCTCGCATGAGCAGGCTCTCCAACGGCGACATCAGCGCGGCATGGGAGGAAATCGTTGCCCAGCTTGCAGATCTCGACCGTCCCATCGACCCTGCGGCGACACCTCACGAGGTTGCCTCCGACGTCGGTGCCGGGATGGGGCCGCTGGCCATGGCGTACACGAAGTCGATCTATGGCCCCGGTGAGGAGGTCAGCTCTACGGAGCTCGAGGCTGCATCGCGGTCGATGACGACGACCGCTCAGCACCTCACGGATGGCCTATCGACGGGTGAGCGAGTGCGCGCCGCCTACCGGCTCGACTCGATCCTTGGAGCGAAGAGGCTCAGCCGCTGGCTTCCCTGGCCTCGTCCATAACATCGTCCTCAACGCGACGCAGCATTTCGAGAAAGCGATCTCGATCGAGCTCGAACTTGGTCACGTCGTCCTCGACCGTTTGCGTGATCTCGTTGATGGCGACGAAGAAGGCAAGCTGGCCCTGGCGCAGGGCGTCCAGCAGTTCGTCCTCGTCGGTCGCCACCGCAAAGATCGACTGCCCGTCGGTGACCAGCCGAACCTCTGCGAGGTGGCCGTCCATGTCGGCGGTGCGACGCAGATAGTCCCAGGCTCGCCGCACCCGTTGGATGGACATCCCATTATCGAGGAGGCTTCGCACGACACGGAGGGCAACGAGGTCACGAAACGAGTACAGCCTGCGGCGTCCTGGCCGGCCGCCGGTCTGTTGAAGTGAGGGCTGGACGAGTACCACCTTGTCCCAGTAGCGCAACTGATGCGGTGTGCAACCAGTGAGCCTGGTTGCCTGCTGAGCGGTGAATCCGTCCACGAGGTCTCCCGATGTAAATAGGTCATGGGCCCGCGGGGCCCGCTCTGTATCCCCTGCCCGTGGGCAGGCGGCAACCTTAGCGTTCGCGACGCAGCCGCTGCCGAAAGTCGTCGACCCATCCGAGGAGCGACGCCGACCCCGACTTGAGGTCGGAGCTGGAGCGATAACCCATGACGATGGTCGCCCCAGAAACGACCATCAGGATGAAGCCCAGACCGGCGAGATACCAAAGTCGGGTGAACGTCCCGAGCATGATGATCAGCCCAAGGCCGAACCCCACTCCAGCCAGCCGGGTGCGACGCTTGGTGCGAGCGGTCAGGCTCGTTTTGGCGACGGTCTGAGCGAGCTTCGGATCCTCGGCATAGAGGTTCCGCTCGATCTCCTCGAGGATGCGCTCTTCACGTTCATTGAGTGGCATTGGCTCTCTTCCACCAGCCGATGGGCCCGCACACGCAGTATACCGATGCCTGGTCTTCGTCAACCGTGAGATTCTCAGACCTACGCTCCGGCCCCATGAGTGGTCACGCCCGCACCTTTCTCG
>Ga0255058_10000538_pt1 | contig 22348 bp, 17 predicted proteins | sample Cases_109_9_MG_FD_188637 | JGI IMG/M metagenome (GOLD analysis project Ga0255058, IMG submission 188637) | Seawater microbial communities from Amundsen Gulf, Northwest Territories, Canada - Cases_109_9 | ecosystem: Environmental > Aquatic > Marine > Gulf | place: Canada: Northwest Territories... | reverse complement strand
GCCTTGATGTCGACGATGGACAATTTCGCACCGGACGGGATGAACAACAGATGGTTGTCGCGCAATCTGACTTTACCGCTTCGCGACCGGCGTCGTGCGACGACGTTGACGGCGTAAATGCCGGACTGGCCGACGATGACGTGGTCCACCACACCTGCGGCAGTGGGAATATCGTGAAAAACGCGCCCATAGCCACTGACCATGCGTTGCAACTGGTGTCCGACCGCGACATTCGCGTCATGCAGAAACTTGACCTTTTGCCACATAAATATCGTATGGCCCAGCCGAATCAGGACAAACAGGGCTGCAACCGCAAGGGTGCCGATGACGAAATATATCTGCCATTCCGGAAATTCCGCGAACAGCTGCTGCGCCTGCAGCACGTAGGAGACGCCGAAAATGAAAACGAATACCAGCGTCGCTCCGAGATAGGTCGCCTGGGACTGGGACAGCCGATTGAGTTCGTCTCGAAAGCGCTGCGCGGCTTCACGCATGATGCTGTCGGAAAAATTCGGCTTTGAACTGAGTGACCGGGTGATACATTGCCAGCATTTGGTGACGAGAACGAATACTGTCGTGCAGGCAAGCGCGACGGTTGCTGCACTGGTGATAGCCTCGATATTCACGCCGCTGAGAGTCCTCCCGATTGAGATTTCTCAGGGTATCCGGGGCATGGCCCGGTCTCTGTGATACAGGTCACATTGGAACCACGCAAGGCGTGGCTCAAGCCCCAGTTTTCAGCAGTCATTCAGCCGCTGGCGTGTATATGTGAATGTCGTCACGGCAATCGCATGAGTACGACTGTTAGTTTCCGTGACATTGGTTTTACAAAATACAAATTTACAGGGTAGGGCATGTGATGAATAGCAAGTGGATAAGCATCTCGGCAATGCTGGTTTTCGCGGGACTTGGCGGCTGCGCGTCGATGAGTAGCGAGGAATGCGCGAATAGCGACTGGCGCGCGGTGGGCTATGAGGATGGCTCGAACGGCTATTCGACCGATCGCTTCGGCGGTCGTCGCAAAGCGTGTGCGAAACACGGCGTCACGGCCGATTTTCAGGCCTATCAGTCAGGACGCCGGGAAGGGCTCGTCGAGTTCTGTCAACCGAGTCGTGGCTTCAACCTGGGCCAGAGTGGCCGCCATTACAACGGTGTTTGCGATGCAGCGCTGGAAGAGGAATTTCTTGATGCTTATCGCGTCGGGCACCAGCTTTACAGCCTTCGATCGAACGTCAACAACGCGAATTCCCAGATCTATTCCAGGGAACGAGAAATCGAGCGCGCAAAAAGTCTCATGCGCGAGAAGGAAGTTGTATTGATCAGCGATGAGACGGATACGCAGCAACGTCTCATCTTGCTCGCCGATCTGAAAGACTTGTCGGAGCGCAGAGGCCAGCTGGAATCGGAGATTGAGGGACTGATCGCCGATCGGGCCCGCCACGAGTACGAGTTGCGTGCTTATGAGGTGACGATCGCAGAGTACGGCTACTAATACCGGCGCGGACGTTTTCGAAAACCAGAATCGGGCCTGTCGGAGGGCCTTCAGGCCCGATCCTGGCCCCAACCACCTTGTAGGAGGGCCTTCAGGCCCGACCCTGGCGCCAACCACCTTGTAGGAGGGCCTTCAGGCCCGACCCCGGCTTAACCCCATTGCGCCTGACTATGCCTCAGAGCAATTCATCAACGACAATTTCAGCCAGCCGGGCCGTCAATGTCACCTCCACTGGTTCAAAAACCTCCTCGGAGATCATCAGGTCCGGAATGAACACACGTTCCAGCAGCTGGTCAGCAACGGTTTGATCGGACGTTGCGAGATTGATCTCCTTGTTGACCTTCAAGCTCATTTTGTCGAAATTCGCGGACCCAACACATACCCAGCCGTCAAAGATCGCCGCTTTCACGTGGCTCATGCCCGGATAGCGATAGACGCGAATGCCATGCTCGAGCATCTGGTTGATCGCAACCAGGTTGCTCGCGTTGACCGGGCCATGGTTGCCGGAGCTAGGCAATATGACACGTACATCAACACCGCGTCGGCGCGCCTTGGCCAGTTCGTACAAGATTCGATCATCGGCGAAGTAGGCGTTCTCGATCAGGATATAGCTTTGCGCGCTCTGAATTGCGGCAATCTGCGCCTTGTAGATGTCTGAATCGAAACTACGCGTCTGCAGCACCCGAACCGGGTATCCGAGGTCCTCGGCGTTTTCGCCTTTTCCTTTGAGGAACGCCAGAAGGTTGGCGAGGTCGCCGAAAATTCCGGCTCTGGCCCAGGCCTTGTCTGACTCGTGCTGCAGCTGGTCGACGACCGGGCCGCGAACCTCAAACATGAGGTCGTGCCAGTCGTAGCGGTATTCGCGGCCGATGTTCATGCCGCCAACGAATGCAATTTTGCGATCGATAATGGTCGTCTTGGTGTGGTCACCGGTGAACCAGGGATTCGATATAGTGCGCACCCGAACCGATGAGCCATGCTCGAGATACATTGCGATCGACAGTGGTGGACGGTGATCCCGGGGCATCGTCTCCGGATCTGTCTGCAATGCCTGCATGGTGCCGAGACCATCCATCATTACACGGACCCGAACGTCTTCGGAGCGCTTCTTGAGATGATCGGCGACTGAAATCGCATAATCGTCGTTGTCGAAAATGTAGGTTCGAATATCGATCGACTCGTCTGCGTCGTCGATCGCTTGCGTCATGCGCGTGAAATACTCCTCACCGTCGACGAGAAATTCGATCGTGCCGCGCGCCTGTTCGGTGTTCGTGATCTTGTCGAGCCGCCGTTCCCAGGTTGTGAGGTCCATGGGCGCGTTGTTGCCGACCTGAGGAATCAGACCCTGCAATGCCGGCATCTGAGTCGTACCGATACTCACACGGCGCAACATGCCGCCCGCGGACTTCAAGATCAGCGAAGACAGCGTCGCGGCGTGTGAGACGGGCCGGATGACAGGATCTACGTGAAACGAATTGGCGTACATGAGAACGACCTGTCCGGCGCCAGCCACGCGGCGCGTTGCCTGGTAGCCCGAGCCAGTCGGTTGATCGGCCTCTATGACGTCGGGGTCCCCGGCCGCCCGGCTGGTAGCGCAGCCCGTTGTGCCGACGACCAGCATTGTGGCGGCGAAGATCAGGGCGGTCCGGAAGATCTGCTTGTCATTCTTGTATGTGCTCATGATTTGGCTCCCTTGGTTCGGCGCGGGTCATTGCCCATGCCGCGGAGTCAAATGTAGAGATGAATGACCGTAAGTTACTGATTACTAAATGACTAATTCAGGATGTTCTGTGATGAAGGTCTGATGAAAAACTGACGCACCTTGAAACCATTGGGATACAGCGAAATTTGGCGGACGGGCGCCGGCAGAACAACAGCCCGCAGTCGTGATAAGTTATTGCCGATCAGGGATCGGGAGGCAGTTGTGGATGCGAACGGCAAACTGATGGACATACTGACCGGCTATGCGGCGTCGCATCAGCATCCGTTCAACATCTTCGTGCACATGATTGGCATACCGACAATCATGCTCTGGGTTCTGATTCCGTTGAGCTGGGCGAGCGTCGACGTGAGCGATTACTCAGTCAGCCTGGCGCACCTCGTGATGCTGGCATTTTTTGGTTTCTACATGACGCTCGACAAGCTGTTTGCTGCCGTATTTCTCGTCGCCGCATTTGGACTTACGGTGTTGGTGACCAACATTGCTGCGCAGCCGATTGCCATTTCCGGGACGATTGCGGCGATTGCGTTTTTCGGAGGATACGCTGCGCAGTTCATCGGCCACGCCGTAGAAAAGTCGATGCCTGTACTCGTCAGATACCCAATTCAAGCGAACCTGGCAGCGCCGTTTTTTACGGTTGTTGAAATGTTCAAGATTTTCGGATTGCGCGACGAGCTTTTTAGCGAAGTCCAATCGCAGATCGCGGAGCGCAGGCGACAGGAAGCAGCGGCTGGGTGCTTGAAACTCGCACATGACTAAATGCCCAATGGCGCCCGGCCACATGGTGCTGGGACGAACATAGCGTGCTCAGGACGTCGGCATGAAAATTACTTTCATCAAACCGAATATTGGCCGGCGCGAGCACAGCCTGTACATCGACCACGGTCGGATGGAGCCGCTCATGCTCGGCGTGCTCGCCGGCATGACGCCGCCGGATGTAGAGGTTGAACTCTACGACGACCGCATGGAGGTCATTCCGTTTGATGAGTCGACAGATCTGGTTGCGATCTCGGTGGAGAGCTACACCGCGCGGCGTGCCTACGAAATCGCCGCGAAATACCGGCAACTCGGTGTCCAGGTGATCCTGGGAGGTATGCACCCGACTCTCATCCCCGACGAGGCGGCACTTCATGCCGATAGCATTTTCATCGGAGATGCGGAGACCGTTTGGCCACGGGTGGTGGAAGATGCGCGCCACAGGAAGTTGCAGACGGTTTACCGAGGGCCGCCGGGCGTCGGCCAGATTGGCGGCGTATTGCCAAGGCGCGACCTGTACCGCGGCAAAGGCTATTTGCCGATCACTCTTATGCAGTACCTGCGCGGTTGTCGATTCGCCTGTCGGTTCTGTGCCGTAACTCGATACTTCGAACGCACACACTACGTTCGACACATTGATGAGGTATTGCGCGAAATTGAGGCACAGGAACGGCGGCTCATTTTCTTCGTCGATGACAATATCGCGTCCGACCCGAAGGCGCTGAAGGAACTTTGTCACGCGCTAATCCCGATGCGGATCAGTTGGGTAAGCCAGGCGAGTCTTGATGTGACGCATGACGAAGAATTGATGCGGCTGATGGCAGATAGCGGGTGCCTCGGTAACGTCACAGGATTCGAATCCATTACGCTCGGGAGCCTGCGCGAAACCAAGAAGTCTCCGAACATTTCGGCTTTCTCGAATTACGAGCGCGAGATCAGGGCTCTGCGCGAAAACGGCATGCAGACCTGGGCCGCGTTTACCCTTGGCTACGACAACGACACGTATGATTCCATCATGGCCACGCTCGAGTTCGCACTCGAGAACCGTTTCACGCTCGCCGCGTTCAACATCCTCATGCCGTACCCGGGGACTCCGCATTACTCGAAATTGCAGCACGAAGGACGATTGCTGTATGACGGCCATTGGTGGCTGCACCCGGAGTACCGATTCAACGACGCAGCATTTATACCTAATAATATGACACCGGATGAATTGACGGAGGTGTGCCACCTCGCGCGCAAGCGCTTCAACAGCGTCCCGTCATTGATTCGCCGGTTCGCGGACGTGAAGACCAATATGCGCACACTGCAACGAGTTGCCGTTTATTGGCGTTACTCCACTATCTTCCGCAGTGAGGTCTACCAGAAACACGGTATGCGTTTCGGCCTGAGATAGGATGGGCTCGATCACGTGAGTCACAAGTGAGTAGATATTTGAGCAAGCCTGTTAGTATGGATTCGTGATTCAGCGAATATTCACTGCAAGTAAGCAAATCTGACGTCACCGGTAGTTTTCAATATGAAGGTCATGTTCATCCGCCCGAATCTCTACGATGACCGGTCGTCGGATGCGATGGAACCTTTGTGTTTCGCCATCCTTAAGTCACTCACGCCCGACCATGTAGAAACGACGTTCTACGATGAACGACTCGAGGCTATTCCGACGGACGAGAATGCAGATCTCATCGCAATGACCGTTGAAACCTATACCGCACGGAGAGCCTACCAAATAGCTGCACAGTACCGCAGGCGCGGTATTCCGGTTGTAATCGGTGGATACCATCCGACTTTCCTGCCTGACGAGGGACTTGAGCACGCCGATGCAGTCGTCCGCGGCGATGCAGAGGGCATTTGGGGGCAAATACTCGATGACGCGCAGCATGGCAGTCTGCAACAGGTCTACCAGAGCAGTGAATTTCCGGAACTGGCGAATATCATCCCGGACAGGTCAATATTCAAAGGCAAGAAATATGCTCCGATGGGCCTGGTGCAGTATGGGCGCGGTTGCAAATTCAATTGTTCTTTTTGCTCGATTCGCGCGTTCTATGGCAACAATTTGCGACAGCGCCCGGTTGAGGATGTTGTTGAAGATATTAAACGCTCAGGGCGACGCCATATATTTATTGTTGACGACAATATTTTTGTCGACGTCAACAAAGCCTGTGAATTGTTCGAGGCGCTTGTGCCGCTGAATATCAAATGGTCCTGCCAGGTTTCCATCGACGTCGCGAGGGATCGCGACCTGGTGCAACTAATGGCACGAAGCGGATGTATCAGCGCACTAATCGGCTTCGAGTCCCTGGATCCAGATAGCCTTAAGGAAATCAAAAAAGGCTGGAACGTCAAATGGCAATCGTATGACGATGCGATCGCGGTTTTTCAGAATGAAGGAATCATGCTGTATGGGACCTTTGTTTTCGGATGCGATCATGACACGGTCGAGAATTTCGATACCGCGGTCGAATTTGCGATCAGGCACAAGTTCCTACTTGCCAATTTCAACCCGCTTACCCCGACGCCTGGTGCGCCATTGTTTGATCGCATGCAGCGCGAAGGGCGTCTGTTGCACGATCGTTGGTGGCTGGATCCTGATTTCAAGTACGGCGATGCAACGTTACAGCCCATGAAAATGTCGGCGTATGAGCTTACTCAGGGTTGCTTTGCCGCCCGCAGGAAATTCAACACATTAAACTCGATATTGCGCCGTATGAATGATCGGCGCACAAATATGCGTTCTCCGTATCGTGCTGGCATCTATCTACTCGCCAATCTGGTGTCGCGACGGGAAATTTACAGGAAGCAGAAAAGGGCACTCGGTCAGACAAGGCCGACAGCGGCGCTCAGGAAGCGACTCGTATAAAAAGTAATGTTGCTTGACGGCACCGTGCGTGGTGCAAGTACAAGATTATCCCGCTAAACGGACTATGAAGCGCTTCTATCATATCTATCAGTTCGCAGTACCAATCGTTCTGTTTCCAGTCGCGTACTGGTTATGGTTTGAGCGACTCGGTGGTGATCATGCAGTCGCATCGCTTGTGATGTTCGTACCGGTCATCGCCTATTATGTTTTTGTTTTCGTCGGCATTGCGCATTTCCGTCTCTGGGAAATGAACACCTGGCCGACATTCAGGGGAGTTCGGCCGCACCACGGCTTTGTTATCGGTACGGCTACCGGACTGCTGGCCTACGTATCTTTGCGGCTGGTGCCTGTAGACCAGAGCGGGTTAGGCAGTATTGTTACAGCAGCTTTTCTCGTCGGCTCAGTGTTCGGCTTTTGGAATTGGTGGTACGAAACCTACGCGATCAAGTCAGGTTTCATATCGATTTACACCAAGCGAATTGCGGACGGCGCATCTGCTGAGGAAGCTGTGACAGAGTATGCGCCAATTTTGTTTGGCAGCATGGGCGCATGTCATGGCGCGATGGTCAAGACGGCCGAGAACCTTCTGTTGCCGAATCACAGTTCGCTGCTCTACTGGGTGATCGCGGTGAGTGGAGGAGTGGCGCTTGTCGCTGTACCAACGATTTTCTACTTGATTGCGTATCGGATCCGGTACGGTGAATCGGGCCTCAGGTCTTACGTGGATGAAATCAAGAAGCAACGAAGCGCGGCTAAGCGCGAGGGCTGATGCATGATCTGGAGCTGTCTGAGTAACCTGCCTTTTCATGACGTGCTTGCAGTAACGTTTCAGCTTCATTGCAATCGGGACACAGCGCCAGGTGGCTGAAGGAATCACCACGTTTATCTTGCGGCGACGTCGCTTGTTGCTCGCGGTCGTTTGCTTGCTGGCATTGGCTGCAGTCATTCCTGCAAGCCGGGTTCGTTTCGACAATGCCATCGAAATCTGGTTTCTGGACGTCGATCCTGGGCTTGCCATCTATGACGAGTTTTCGGAAAGTTTTCAGGCCGATGAGATTGCGGTGATCGGCGTTTTCCACGATGACATATTCAATACCGATATTCTGTCTGTCATTGACCGCATTACGACAGCTGCCGCAGAACTCGATTATGTCTTTCGGGCGCAGTCATTAACCAACTCGACTCTGGCGTCGCGCGCGGACGATGGATTTCTCGACCCGGATTTTCGCGAAGCAGTGATGGCAAGCCCAATCATGAACGGTACGCTGGTCTCGACAGATGCCTCTGCAGCAGCAATTGTCGTGTATTATTCGCGCGCCGGCGAGGCCGCTGAACTCAAGTACCAGTTTGTATCAGCGCTCGAGGCGATCGCAACCAGGGAAACGCAAGGCACGTCTGCGAGCTTTGCGTTAACCGGTGCGCCGGTCATGGGCAAGGTGGGGCAGGTCAAGAATCAGCAGGACATGGTCACCCTGGTGCCGATCATGATTCTTGTCATTCTGCTGATCACCTTTGCTGTGTTTCGCAGCATTTGGCTGTCGTTGCTGCCACTCGCGGTTGTCACGATTGCGATTGTCTGGAGCTTTGCCTTCATGGCCGTACTTGGCTGGCATATGACCATGATCTCGGCAATGCTGATGCCACTGATTCTCGCGGTAGGCGTTGCCGACACGATTCACGTTATCACCCGCTTTCGTGGCCAGCTCGTTCAGGGAAGTAATCGACAGCAAGCAGTCAGGAGCAGCCTTTTGCAATTGTTGAGGCCCTGTTTCCTTACGACAATCACAACAATGATCGGATTGCTCGCACTTCTGGTCAGCGAGATTGGACCGGTACGGCAGTTTGGTGTTGTTGCCGCGGCTGGTGTATTAGGTGCATTCCTGATCAGCATCACGATGGTGCCGGCATTGCTGATTAGCTTACCGGCGATCAGCCGCGGCATTTCAGTACGGACTGAAGGCGTCCTCGGCGGGTTCCTGACGTGGGCAAACCGCCAGTCCCGGAATCGTCCTGGAGCGATTGTATCTATCACGCTAATAGTGGTCGTTAGCAGTGCATGGCTCGCAACTCGTGTCACCGTAGGCTTGGATCCATTGACCTGGTTTCCCGCAGGGGACCCGTTTCGTGTCGCTACTCAAAGAGTCGATGAGGCATTCGGCGGCAGCTTGTCAATGGAATTTCTGGTCTCCGCGCCAGCCAAAAATCTGAACGAGCCGGCAGTCCTCAGGCGGTTGGAGAGCTTCGAATCCTGGTTGCTTGAGAAAACGGAGATTACGCGAACATTTTCGATCGCAGATATGGTGAAGGAAGCGGCTCGTGTCGCTCGCGAGGAGGGCGCCGCCGGCTACGCACTCCCGCGCACGCAATTGGTCAGTGACGCTCTTCTCGATAGTATGAGGCGGTCGGGACAATTAGATGGGTGGGTCCAGCCCGACTACTCCAGCGCGAGAGTGTCGGCACGCATTCCCGCCGCCGTTGCGCAGGAAATTGTTCGACAGACCCCCTCCATTCGTAAATACCTGCAGGACGAATTCGCTGACGGCGAGTTGCGCGTGCAAATGACAGGGCATGCTGTTCTGGTCGGGCAAATGCAGGACTATGTTGTTCGAAGTCAGGCCACAAGCTTTGCAGTTGCGCTCGTCGCTATTTCCCTGTTGATTTTGCTGCTATCGCGATCACTGTCGCTTGGTCTTTTGGCCATGATTCCGAACTTGATGCCCCTCGTAGTAGGATTGGGGGCCATGACGATTCTTGGTGTGGATCTGAATCCGGGCACGGTGATGATAACGGCCGTCGCCCTGGGCATCGTGGTCGACGATACAGTGCATTTCATCACCGCCCTCAAACGCGAGCTGCGACACAACAGTGATATTTCATTGGCTGCGGAGAACGCAATCAACAATGTTGGGCGCCCGGTGGTCGTTACGTCGATTCTGCTCGCGCTGGGTTTTTCTGTCATGTTGCTGGGTAGTTTCCTGCCAAGTCGGCAAATTGGCGGGATATCGGCGCTGATTATTGTTGTTGCGTTGCTGGCGGACCTCATTCTGCTGCCGGCTGCGTTGCGGCTGTTACCAAGACGCCTTCTGCCCTGAGTCGACGCGATGTTGTTATGCAAAGATCCGGAGCGTCTCACATTCGCCGTCATTGCCGTCACATTCGCAGCGATTCGGCTGGTTTATACACTCAGGCACCGAGGCGCCCGGGCAAGGCTGGAAAGCAGGAGCGCCGCGGATCAGTTACTGATGCTCGTCATTATCCCGCTTGGTACGGTTGTCATTCCGGCGACCTGGGTACTAAGCACGCTGCTCGAATTTGCAGACTATAGCCGCCCCACCTGGGTCGGATTGCTTGGAATCGGCATCATGTTGACCAGCACACTCGTGTTCTGGCGTACGCATGTCGAACTGGGGGCAAGCTTCTCCGGGCTACTTAAGATTATGGATGGGGCGAATCTGGTGACTACAGGTCTCTATGCGCGAGTGCGGCATCCGATGTACGCAGCAATTACTTTCTACGCACTCGGCCAGGTATTATTGATACCGAACTGGGTGGCCGGTCCGTCGAATACCATTGTTGTTGTATTTATTTATCTGATCCGGGTGCCTAAGGAGGAAGCATTGCTCGAACGGGAATTTGGTGAAGAATTCGATCACTACAAGGCTAACAGTGGCGTTTTTTTTCCGCGACTCCGGCGATTGAGCTAATCGCCAACTCGAAAATAACGATGCCACCCGCTGTGAGGGCTCAGCGGTGTCGGTTTGATGTCGCCGATTCGCATGCCCATCTCCAGTAAACGTTTTGCATAGCGTTCGAACGCGTTGACATTCACTCGGACAATGCGGGCGTCTCCCAGCTGCCCAAGTCGGCGGCAAAGATCGTAATGTGGATTGACACGTAACTCACTGTCGAGTTGTTGCGGCAATGAACCCGGTAACGTGCTGCCAACCTCAACATAAAGTACATAGGCAGGCGTCGTTAGATCCTCATCCATGGCAAGCAACGAAAATTGTGGATACACGCCGTTTTGTGAAAACAGCTTGCGCAATGCTGTTGCGACGAAGTTGTCACTCAGCTTCTCACCGTAGAAATCCGATACCTGATCTTCCTTGCCCAGAAAGCACAAGCAAGGCACATCTTCGAAGAAGCCTTCAACCTGTACCCGGTCTCCCAGTCGATAGCGATAAAGCCCTCCGCCGGTAGTTACTATGACGCTGTACGTTTCGCCCATTTCGAGTTGCCATGGCGCGCACACTTTGTCGTCATCGCCGAGGAATTCGAATATGTGGCTGCGTATTGCCAATGGCCGTAGCACACCGAGAGGCATGGTGACAAATGCTTCGGTCGCGACCAGACCCTTCGCCTGGAGAGTTGCTTCAGGAAAAAGAGCCCGCAGTTGTGGCACAGATGCGGCAGCATGCCCGTCGGCCCAGCAGCTAATTAGTCGCAGTTTGGGCCAAATTCCATGCAAATCTTCGCAACCTGACAATTTCAGCTTGCGAGCTCGGGCTGGGTTGCGGCGAATCTGCAATTCGGGGTCCGTGATCGTCAGACCAGATTCGAGGTCCTGTAGCAACGACGACCAGTCCCTGCGCAGGCGCTGAATAAGTAAACTGACGTAGGAGGGATGCCAGACCGACATGAACCGCAAGTCCGGGGACTGCAGCAGCATGAGCAGAGTCATACGCCAGAAAGTTTCCATGTCACTTACGTGGCGCAACGCCGGGTGCGTTACCAGTGTGCCATTAATCAGGTGCTGCGTTACTCCACCGAGATATGCACTGTCTTCGTCGAAACCCACGGGTATTACAGACTCAACAGGTGGCGTCGCTGCCATCTGCGGAGTCAGCGACCAGTAGGCACGTCCAGACAACAGTTCTGGTTGAGACAAAAAGGTCTGCGCCAACCATACGGCAACCGCCTGCCGAAATTCACGTTGCAGCGACTGCGTATAGGGTATCAACTTGGCGGGGCCCGAAGAGCCGCTGGACGGCTCGAACAGTCGTACCGGATCGGCCGTTAGAACCCGGGATTCTCCTGCGGCGATCCGGGATATCCATGATTCAAATTCATCGTAATCCCGGATTGGCACCCGCTTTGAATATTCTTCCCAGCTTCCGACGTTGGCGAAGTCGTGCGCGAGGCCAAATGCAGTGTCGGCATTATGCTTGAGATAACGGAAAAGCCGTTTTCGTTGTGTATCCTCGAGATTATGAGCATCACGCTTAAAACGTCGATACGCCGGGATGCTGGCGGCAAACCAGCTGAGATTTCCGATAAGAGCACTCGCGTTCATGCATCGTCGGGGAAAAGTTTCTGCCCCTTGCGCCACATGCGCTTGCCTAGCGGTGTAAGTTTACTTTCGGAAAGCTCGGCAAAGCAAAGCAGCTCGTCCCCTTGCACGTGTCCTGGATTTCGCTCGGCAAAAAAGGCGATATGCGGATCGCTCATTCTATTTTCGGGAATACCGCGATATTCATCCTTCAGAATTGCTGGCGCACCGAGTCGCACAATGCCGGTTTCAGGGTCGTACTTGTCATTGAAGCGCTCGGTAGCGATGGCATGCATCAGCGCCTGAATATTGTCCGGCGTTGGCTCATCGTGGCGAGGATAAAAAAACTGGCTATATACAGGCAGGAATCGGTAAGTGCGATAGCCTGATACGAGCAAAAACCAGAACACGCGATCCATGTCGTAATGGCGCCGCAGCCAGTCAATTGCCCCCATCCAGTAGTAGCTTAGTGCAGAGTTGCCCCACGTTGCGCTGTCAGCGACCGTATCACCTGAATAGATCAGTGTTACGTCCTGATCGTCCATCCTGGTATTGATGATCAGCATGCTGGAGAAGCAGATCAGATTGCCGGTGTCATCGTGCACCAGTAATACCCAATCCTTTTCATCGAGATCGTGCAAGAACTGCTGCATCGAGATGTTATCGAACTGCGACGAAAACAGGGCATACATCTGCTTCTTTGTTGCGTCGCTCAGTGCACTCTGCTTGACGATATCTCCGTTCACAAGATAGCGATTTCCGGATGTGGTATGCGGTCGTCAATTCTACCTGCGTCTTCGCGACCGTCTTGCCAATAGACGAGATAGATCATACTCACATATCTGTGACAAGAAATCCGCCTCTGTAATGCTTTGCAAAGTGTATTTCTTTCGGCGAGACCGAGCATGACGTAGTCGATCCCACGTCTGACAGCATGCCCTGCTGCCTCCCGGATGAGCGCCAGGAGAGTGGCCTCATCGTCCGGATCCACTGATAAATGCGACAAGAAGGCACTTTCAAGTGGGTGTCCGGGTGGCGGCAGGCGTGGCTTTCGCAGCATAGGTGCTACGAAGTTGAAAAACGGACGCGCTCTTGCCAGCCGCGGCGAATATCCCGCAACGACAGATTGCTTAAACGCACGTTGATCCCACAGGCAGAGAGCGCCTCTTATACCGCTTTCATCTCTGACGACAAAAAAATCCGATGAGGAAATGCCCCGGCATCTTTCAGCGGACACCAATGTCTCCGTGTTCCAGACCGGATGAAACTGATAATTGCGGCCAGTATCATTCAAACGCTTTGCGATCCCTTCCATCCGGATTGCAGAATTCTGCTCGACCCGGATCCGTGGGGCACTTAAACCTGCCGCCTGCCGGGCCGGTATTGTCAGCGTTACGATCGTTTCCAACGGTTGGTACGTTGGCATGTCCGACAGGCCGGCCTCCAGGAGACGGCGCGTCGACGTGTTATCTGCGATGATTGTCGTGATGTAAAAGGGAGTGTTGCCCGCCTCGTGGCACCTGCGCATTGCCCGGTACGCTTCCAGCAACAACGTGCGGCGCTGCTTAAAGCCGCCCTGGAATCGAAGTTCGCCCAGGTAGCCGATGCGCTCGACGTTACCATTTATAAATGCGTCAAGTTCAAATCGGGCACCACAACCGACAAGCTGTTTGGGCGCCTGCCGGTAGCCAAGCATCAGTTCATATACATCGCCCGAAATTGCCGCAGCATGAAACGCATTGGGTTCTCTCGTGAGCAACATATTGATATTGCCTGAGAGTGCGTTGTCGCTTAGCAGTTGACGAAACTGTCCTTCGGTCTGCGGCGTAGCCAGTTCAAACTCGAAATTCGCGGACATCACACGGCTCTCGTCAAGCGCAACCTCGCAGAGGTCGCAGTGAGCCACGCCAGCCTTCGTCCCCCAAGGGTAAATCGTTGCGCTGATAGACTTCGCGCCGCATCATCCAGTTGATAAGCGGATAGTGGCGTGCCATGAAGAAATTGGAACGATTGACCGGGTCCGCAAAGCGCCGCAGAATATTCCTGGTCGAATAGAATTTTGCCCGGGCATCGATGCAAAGCTCCTGCAGTTCTTCCGGTTCGAGCAATGCTGGCTTAAACGGTATCTTGTTGTAGGAGTAAGTCGGGTCCATCCACCAGCTTTCGTACAAGAGCTGACCCTTCTCGTGTAACCGCTGGTAGAGCGGGGTGCCCGGAAACGGCGTCAGGTGATTGAACGCGGCCATATAGAATCGATGGCGGTTTGCAAACTCCAATGTGTTTGCAAATGTTTCAGCCGTGTCTCTATCGTAGCCAAACACGAACGTCGAATAGAGTCTGATATTATTGCGACGAAGATTGCGTAGGGCTACCTCATAGCCACCACCCATCGTATTGAATTTCTTTTTCATTTGACGAAGAGTTTCACGTTCCAGGCTTTCGAATCCAATTAACAGGCCTTCGCAACCGCTTCTCGAGATCAGCTGTAGAAATTCTTCGTCGTGGGCGGCGTTGATGCTCGCCTGAGAAACCCAGCGAATCCTGTAACGAGCCAATTGCCGATACAGTTCCTTGGCTTCCTCGAAATTCGATGTGATGTTGTCATCAACAAAAAAATAGAAGTTTCCTCGCTTCCGCGTGCTCTGGACTTCATCAAGAATGTGATCGATAGGCCGACGCACCTGCGTTGCATTGAAATACGATTGCACTGCGCAGAATTCGCAGCGGAAATGGCACCCGCGGCCGGCTTCGATCAGCGTGATCGGCAAATACCGCTTACCCTCGTAGATGCTTCTGTCCAGTCGGGTTTGATCCAGCGACGGTCGCTCGGGTTGCTGATAAAATTGTTGCAGCGTTCCGTGACGCGCATCATCTATCACTGATTCCCACTGCCCCTCAGCTTCGCCGATGACGACAGCATCGGCATACAATGACGCTTCCTCAGGACACAGCGTTGCATGAAAACCACCGAAGACTACCGGCACTCCCTTGCTTCGGTATTCGGTTGCGATTTGATATGCGCGGCGCGCGGTGTAAGTCTCGATGCTGATTGCAACGAGGTCCGTAGGCTCATCGACTGGAATGTCCTGGAGCCGGTCGTCATAAAAACGCACGCTGACATTGCCAGGGGTCAAACCTGCCAGCACAGCGGGTGCCAGTGGTTCCATTTGCCAGCTGCGGATATAGGTCTTGTCACCCGCCCAGCGACCGACGCAGGGGTGGATCAGTGTCAGTCTGAAGTCGGTCCGGGACATTATCGGAGACTCTCCTGCGATCGCAGTGACGCGGGCGGTGCCATCAATCGCCAGTCGCAGGTATAGAACTTATCCAGGCGATTGGCATAAAACCGATATCCCATGTTGGCGCCCAGAAACATCAGCTTTGAAACCGGTGTTTGCCGCATGCGCCGCGCGATCGAACCGTAGCCATAGACACGGCGCCACGCAGCGACGTTGCCGCGTTGCAACGTGTCGGCAGTCATCCGTGCTGGCTGAAACACAACGTGCTGTCCATCGTAGAGTTCCCAGTCCTTGGTAGTAATCCGGTTTTCGGCCTCAAGTCGTTTATACAATGCCGTACCGGGAAAAGGTGTCAGAATGGCGAATCGCGGTAGGTCAATGCCAGTGTCGGTGACGAACTGCGCAGTTTTCTCGAAAACGTCAGGTGTATCGTCGTCGAGGCCGAATACGAAGGTTCCGTTAACTGCGATGCCGTAGGAATGGAACTTGTCTATCCACTTTGCATACAACTCCGGTGTATTGAAGCCCTTGTGAATGTCTTTGAGGCCTGCATGCGAGATCGACTCGAAGCCGACCAGTAACCCGATACAGCCAGACCGGGCGCAAAGATCGAGCAATTGGTCATCACGTGCGAGCAAACTTGTGGCCAGTCCAGCCCATTTGAGCTTGAGCGGGATCATCGCCTGAAACAGCTCGGCAGCGTAATCCTTGTCCGCAATCAGGTTGAGGTCGACGAATATAGCCCGTCGAGCACCCGTCGAGCGAATCTCATCGATGACCTCGGCGACCGGTTTCTGATAAGGCTTGCGACCCCAGGCAAATGGCACGACGCAGAAATCGCAGCGATGTACGCAGCCGCGCGTCGCCTCAAAGACATGCGTCTTTACATACCTGCCACTATTGATCAGGTCGCGTCGCGCGCGAGGTCGGCCGGCGAGGCTGAGATCCGGAGACTGCGTATATCGCGGTTGCAGCCGATCTGCCTGAAAGTCACGCAGCAACTGTGGCCACGTATCTTCCGCGTATCCCACGACAATGGCATCGGCATGTGGCTGCGCATCATCGGGCACCAATGTAACATGTGGCCCGCCCAGCACGATCGTTATGCCGCGGATTCGAAGTTGCTGCGCAAGCTCATACGATCTTTTGGCGGTGCCCGTAATTACTGTAATGCCGACAATGTCGGCATCAAGATCGGGCGGAATGTCTTCGATGCCTTCGTCGAACAATGTCAGTTCGTGCTCGATATTGTCGGGAATCAGCGCAGCAAGCGTGGGTAAGGTCAGCGGCGAATAGCGCAAGGACTTCCGAAAGATGCCGCCCCGATGACGGTACAGCGGTCCTTTGGGCGATAGCAAACATATCCTCAACATCTCGCTCTACCCTCATGCGCGACAGGTCAATCGTACCCAAATCGAGGCACAATTATATCAAACTGATCCGGGCTCAATTAGCTACGATTAACGGGCGGGAGGGTGCCTAAGACTTAAGCAGCCTCCTGCAGGCGTGCTTTTTGTATCAACAGCATCCCATAGCTTGCGATGCTCGCCAGCAACAATGCGACACATATTAATTGCGTAAAAGTGTGTGATCCGAGAACGAGCGCATTGTCGGCCCGCAAATATTCGATGAAGAATCGGAGCGCGCAGTAGCCACCCAACGTGACGAGCGCGACCGCACCGTGTGCGTGTTCTTTCTTTGAGTAAACGTGAAGATAGGCCAATAGGCCGATCAACAATACCAGCTCATACAATTGTGTCGGATGCACCGGCAATGACGATCGGGCGCCCGGCTCGATCAGGCCCAACATGAGTTGCTGCTCGTAGGCAAAGCTGCCGACAGGAAAACTCACGGCCGTAATGAGCCAGTCTCCGGTCAACCAGGGCAGCGTTAGTATCTGAGTAATTAGCTCAGGGTCGGTGACTGCGGCAAGTCCGGTAACTGCATACGTCAGATCGCCCCAGCAACAGCCGGCCATGAAGCAACCGACTCGGACAATGACCAGCCACAGCACCGCCGGCAACGCGAAAATATCCAGCATGTCGCGAAAGGGCAGATTTGCCAGACGACTGTATATCAGCAGTACCGGGAAGCCGATGAATAACAGACCAAACAGACGAAAACGTAAGTGCGTTTGGAGCAGTTCCCCTGCAATGTTGGTGTCATTCGGACTTATCAGCGTAAGGAACTTCGCCCCAAGCGTTGCGACGATGAAAATGAGCGGTACTGCGAGATCGATATGGGAAGTATCGAGTCCGGCTGCGGCTGCGCGGCGCTGCGCATACAGCCAGCAGGCTATCAGTGCAACGACGAGCATCAGGCCATATGGCGAAAGCCAGGTCTGGTCGCCGAAACGCGGGTTCATTTATTCATCAAATCTGAAACTACCTTATGTTCTTCCAGCAAATCAGAAAGCACATCGAAATCTTCCTGTGAAATTCTTGCATAAATTTCCGGGAATCCGCCGACTTCCATAAACAATTTGGGGTCTTTTATGTGTCGCCGGATGATTTTCTCCGCCTGAGAGCGAGTTTCCACTTTTTCCAAATCGCCAAATTCCGGATTGATATAGTCCAGCGTCAGCTCGTTGTCATCCAGTTTTCGGATTCTTGTTATCCACCAATATTCCGGGGTCATCGCACGCTCAGATGAGAGAACCATTTTGGGTTCCCATGTCATGAAACGCTCGGCCTTTATCTTGGTGCGCCAGGCCTTATAGATACTCACATTTTCGATTTCAAATCGACCGTCAATCAAAAGATCCAGCGCAGATTCTTTATGATCTGATGAATCGACCGTTGTCGCCTTCTCCAGATCGGGTTCATTCTCGGCTGACGGTGCCGCATCATCTTCAGATGAATTGGCCAATGTCGCCGCCTGCGGGTCGGGTTCTTTTTCGGCTGGCGGTGCCGCATTATTTTCAGCGATTCCATCCGTCGCCGCCTCTTCCGGCACTTCCTCAAGGAACAACCAGGTAAGCAGCCAGGTTCTCTTGTCAAACGGTTCGAAAACCAATACCCAGGCGTCGCCGTAATCAACTTCTGCAATCCACGCTCCGGTCAGGGCAGGATCTATCCGGCTTTTTTCGGGATTACCGATCGGTACCGGCAGTGTGAAACAGCCCATGACGCCTAGCAGTATTGGCAAGATCAGGATCGATATGACAAGACCCCCCCGGGATCGATCGCGGCGCCCGGCCGCCGCCGGGTCACTGAAAAAACGCTTTATTTTTTCCATTAAGTATGTCCCGTAGTAGGCTGTTTCTTAACGGATACAGCGACAAGACCGAAGACCATGCATCGGTGCTGCCAAGCATTCTGATTTGCTACATTAACACAGAGGCTTGAACCCAATCGGCCCACCCACGGCTAAGGGTCAGACTTGGTTGAGTGCCGATTGATCTTTAGGGTGCGGACAGTCGATGAGGCGAACGAACCCTGGAGGACGTCCTCTGTCGTCACATACAATGAAGCTTCTTCGATCGACATCGGAGTTTGCCGCTGTAGTTCTAAGTAAGCATCACTAAAGATAAATCCTCACCGGTCTCATCCGCGCGCATCGAGACCGCGGGAGGATTTGGTGCCGAGAAGAGGACTTGAACCTCCACGGGGTTACCCCCACTAGCACCTGAAGCTAGCGCGTCTACCAATTCCGCCACCTCGGCTCGGCTGAACCGCGTACAATTGCGGCTCCTGCGGGGTGGCGCACTGTACTCAAAGCGGACGCAGCCTGTCAAACGCCACAAAATCACGGAGCGAGATACTTGCCGAAAAAATCAGGCAAAAAGAGGGCAAGAAGCAAGAAAAAGGCCTATAAACATCCGGTTCCAAGCCGAAATGAGCTTATAGAGTTTTTAACTAGTGCGGGCAAGCCGCGGAAAATAAACGAAATTCTGGTGGGCTTCGGGCTCAAGGGCCAGCGCATGCTGTCGCTGCTCGCGGACCGGCTCGACGCAATGGTGCGAGCCGGCCAGATCATCGAAAATCGCCGCCACGAGTACTGTCTGACCGCGAAACTCGATCTCATAACGGGACAAGTGAGCGGTCATCGCGACGGCTTCGGCTTCGTCATACGTGACGATGGCGATGAGGATATTTACCTGTCGGCACGCGAAATGCGTTCGGTATTTGACGGCGATCGGGTCGCGGTCAAGATCATCGGGCTCGGCCATCGCGGCAAACCGGAAGGTGTACTGGTCGACGTGCTCGAGCGAGGCATGAGTGACATCGCAGGTCAGTTCATTCGCGAGCGAGGTATCGGCGTCGTCATACCGGACAATCCGAAGGTTGCGCATCGAATTCTCATCGGCAAGGGCGAATCCGGGAAGGCACAGCCCGGGCAAATGGTGGTTGCACAAATACTTGATTACCCGACACAGGTCGAACAGCCGACCGGGCGCATCGTGCGGGTCCTGGGCTCGCCGGAGCAGAAAGGCATTGCCACCGATATTGCGATTCATTCGCATGGCATACCAACGAACTGGCCAAAAGCCGTGCGCGAGCAAACCAGGCAATTTGGATCGAGCGTGCCGAGTTCGGGCAAACAGGGCCGGGTCGATCTGCGACACATTGACCTGTTGACTATCGACGGCGCCGACGCGCGCGATTTCGACGACGCAATATTTTGCGAACGGGATGGAGACGGATGGCGTCTGCTCGTGGCTATCGCCGACGTTGCGCACTATGTCGACGTCGGATCGCCGCTGGACACGGAAGCGACGACGCGTGGCACGTCGGTTTACTTCCCGGACCGCGTAGTGCCGATGTTGCCCGAGGTGTTGTCAAACGGGCTTTGTTCGCTCAACCCGAAAGTAGATCGCCTTTGTATCGTGTGCGATATGCGCGTCAGTGCCGCCGGCAAGGTGACCCGGTCGACTTTTGTCGAGGCAGTGATGCAGTCGAAGGCACGCCTGACATACGGTGAGGTCAACGCCTTCCTGAGCGGTGAGTCCCACGAAGCCGTGCCCCGGGCGCTGCACGGCCTCATGCGCGACCTGCATGCCCTGTACAAGTCGTTCGCCAAAGCTCGCGACCGTCGTGGCGCGCTCGATCTCGATCTGCCGCAAACGAAGTTCGACTTGAATGATCAGGGCGAGATCGAGCGCATCCGGGCTGTGCCGCGCAACGACGCCCACCGGCTGATTGAGGAATGCATGATCGCCGCCAACGTGCAGGCGGCGAAGTTCCTGAAACGCCATCGGATTGCCGGGCTGTATCGGGTACATGCGAAACCCGACCCCGATCGATTCGATGAGTTACGCCGCTATCTGCTGACTCTGGGCCTCAAGGTGCCGCATCCCGAGCACGTGGAGCCGCGCCAGTTCGCGAGCCTTCTGAAGCAAGTCGAAAAACGCCCCGACAGTGCGGCCATTTCGATGGCAATGCTTCGCTCCCTGACACACGCCGAGTATGCCCCGGACAACGTCGGTCATTTCGGTCTTGCCCTCGATGCGTACGCCCACTTTACGTCGCCAATACGGCGTTATCCGGACCTGCTCGTGCACCGGGCGATATCCCATATCGTCCGCGGTGGCAAGCCAGGGCGCTATCACTACAACCGCAGCTCGATGCAGCGGCTCGGCGTGACAGCGTCAGCTCATGAGCGGCGTGCCGAAGACGCAACGCGAGAAGTCGAGGCGTGGCTCAAGTGTCAGTACATGCAGGATAAACTCGGTGAGGAATACGATGGCGTCATCACCGCTGTGACGAATTTCGGCGTGTTCGTGCAACTGCCGGAGTTGCAGATCGACGGCCTTGTGCACGTTACGAGCCTGCAAAACGATTACTACCACTATGAAGCGGAATCGCAGCAACTCGTTGGAGAACGGACGGGACGAGTGTTCGGGCTGGGCGAATCGATGCGCGTAAAGGTGCAACGGGTGGATATGGATACTCGCAAGATTGACTTCAGGCCTGTCGAGGACGCCGCTGCGCGCGTCGGTGGACGGCCCTCGCGATCTCGCGGACGACGCCGATGAGCAAGTCGCGCTACGTACCTGGCCTGCGCGCGGTCGAAGAGCTGCTGGCCGGGAAGAAAGCGGACATACGGCGCATTTATGCCGAGTATCGGACCGTCAATCCGCGTGTGGAGGCGGTGGTCGCGAACGCCAGGCAGCTTGGCGTCGAAATCCAGGCCGCGAACCGGGCACGACTCAGACAAATGAGTGGGGAAGTGCGACACCAGGGCATCGTTGCCGAGATCCGCCGCAGCACGCTGCTCGACGAGGCCGGCTTGCGATCGCTCGTCGAGAAGCGCCTCACCAGCTCCGCGGCGACCGCATTGCTATTGCTGATCCTCGACGGCGTGCAAGACCCGCACAACCTGGGCGCATGCATGCGCACGGCCGCGGCTGCAGGTGCCGACGCGGTCGTGGTGCCACGGCACGGTGCGGCGGACTTGGGTCCGACCGTAAGCAAGGTCGCTGCGGGGGCTGCCGAGCAGCTGCTGTTCGCGAGAGTCGCCAACCTGGGACGCGTGCTCGACTGGCTTGGTGATTATGGCGTCAGCCGTATCGGTACCAGCGACCGGGCGGAGGCCAGCCTGTACGACGTCGATTTCACCGGCCCGACCGCGCTGATCATGGGCCGCGAGGAGACTGGCGTCGGCAAGGCCATCGTACGCCGTTGCGACAGCCTCGTGAGCCTGTCGATGCACGGCAGCGGCGCAAGCCTCAATGTTTCAGTGGCGACTGGAATCTGCCTGTACGAGGTTCTCAGGCAGCGACGTTAGCCCGCATATTTCACACGTTTTTCGCTTGCGTCACGATGCCCGCTTGGTTAGGATGCGCGTCCCCGTCGAGTAGGGCGGGGAACCTCTTGCCGCACCGGGAAGCCGGGTGGCTGTAATCCGTAAGGGTAGTCTGGCATTGCGGCAGGCTATCCGGCTGGTTATCAACCGAAAGGGTAAACAATGAGACATTACGAAATAGTGTTCCTGGTCCATCCGGACCAGAGCGAACAGGTACCTGCCATGGTTGAGCGATACCAGGGCATGGTTTCCGGTTCCGGCGGTG
>Ga0255058_10000537_pt1 | contig 22351 bp, 19 predicted proteins | sample Cases_109_9_MG_FD_188637 | JGI IMG/M metagenome (GOLD analysis project Ga0255058, IMG submission 188637) | Seawater microbial communities from Amundsen Gulf, Northwest Territories, Canada - Cases_109_9 | ecosystem: Environmental > Aquatic > Marine > Gulf | place: Canada: Northwest Territories... | reverse complement strand
TTATGGTTCAATGTCAATTATATGGATAAACAAGATCTTGTGGGTTTTTTCTTGATTATCTTTTTGCGGTATCTTGAAGGTTTTTGTCAGAAAACCAAGCATCAGTCGATTGCAGATACTATGAGATAATCAAAGGTATTGAAATCAATGAAATTATTGCAGATACCATATTGATATCTCAGGTTTTGAGAGGTTAGAAAAACTGAGGTATGTATGGAATATCTCAGGTTTCAGACCTGCAAAGAAGCTTGCGTTAATAAGATCGCATAACAATTGTCTGATTTTGGTAATCTCTGAAAACTGTGGTCTCGAAGAAAAATAAAAAATGCACAACAAAACAATGCCTTGAGATCATTCCCCAAACTGAAGTTGACCACGTGCCCGTAACTCCATGGGTAATAAACTGTGATAGATAAATGTGTGCTGTGGGGTTGCCACATCAGCTTCCTGCCCAAAGCGTACCACAGCTCCAATCTGTGCTTCCAGCTCCGAAGGGCGCCCCTCCATCACGTCACGCTGCAATGAGGCGGTTGACTGTGGCACAAGACCATCATACATGGTCATTGTCGTTTGTAAGGCTCCTTCTGGCAATGAAATAGCGCGAGCTGTCGCTAAGGCGATAATTTCCTGAAGGCTCAGTTCCGCCATTAGGCGAGTCTCTGGCAGGCTGCGCCATACCCCAACTGGAGCACGCGTTACCGCTCCGATTCCACTAAACACTTCAACAAACATAAACTTCATCCACATGGCAACCTGGATATCAGGCGGGATTTCCGCATTTACCCCGGCCCTTTTAAATGTGTCAAGCAGTAGTTCAACTCGTTGGCTGCGATGGTTGTCCAGTTCTCCAAATTTTACGAAAGGATCATATCCGGCATGGACGATATGACCTGGCCCCATCACATAACTAAACAGCCCGCATAAGCCGCCCAGGACATGTTGGTCTCCTAGTATTTCGGATAATTGTGCTGGCGCCTCAAGTCCGTTTTGCAACGGCAAGACAAATGTTTCTTGTCCGATCAATGGTCGCATGGCCTCAGCCGCCTCGGACACTTGCCAGGCCTTAACACCAACTAACACCATATCAAATTTTCCTATTTTAGATGGATCGTCAGTTGCTTGAACCGGCTGCACGAGGAAGTCACCATTTATACTGTCCACTCGCAGACCTTGGTTCAGCATCGTATTCAAATGCTCTCCACGGGCTATGAAAACGACATCTTCCCCAGCTTGGGATAGCCGTCCCCCAAAGTAGCCGCCCACAGAACCTGCTCCAAAAATAGCTATTCGCATAGAAACCTCCATCGGAAAAATTGTTATCTATTTCGGTTATCCCTTTATAACCTTGATAAAATTTCTTGTGTCTTAGACAAATAGTAGTCCATTTCTATCTCCTGGAACATCGATTCGGCTTTTCTTAGATTATCCAGGGCATTTTCTCTATTCCCGGTGCCGGCGTAAAGCTCTCCTAAATAAAGATAGCCTTCAGCACACCATGGTTTGATTTTTAGCTCATCCAATATCTTGATTCCTTTTAGTATATATTTTGCCGCCGTATCGCTTTTTGATGGATTCGATTTTCCCAATATCATCCCTAAAAATGCCCATGATGCTCCCTCAAAATGCTTCTCACTATTCTTTTGGGATATTTTCAGTGCCTCCTCGATAGCGCTTCGAGAACTTTTTTGATCGCCCAAGTCGAAGTGAACCTTACTAAGGTAAAGATAATGAAATGCTTTCCACCATTCACTTCCGCCACGATTTGTAAACTCAATGCCCTTGCTTATGTGCTTTATAGCTGCTTCCGACTCTCCCCTATAATAATATGCACTCCCTAATCCACTCCAAGTCACCGCGAATATGATAACAGTTTTACTTTCTTCAAAGTATCGGATGCTATTTTGGAAATGTTTTATTGCATTTGTTCCATCCCCTTTAATGATAAACATTAGGCCAAACGTCGCCTCTACAACGCCTAAACTGGCCAAATGATTGATCGATGAGGCCGCACGCAACCCCTTTTTAAAACACTCCGTTGCTTTTTCAAAGTTCCCAAGCATTGCAAGACTGAGTGCATAGTAAGCACAAAGCACCGAATACGTGTGAAAAGGTGCACCAAACAAATCAGATTCTTTATGTGCTTTCTCAAGCGATTCAATCACCTTGGGTGCAAAATCCGATGCCTTCTGAAATTTTCCAGCTGCGAGGTAAGAAATGCAAAGCCCCCTGGCTATTGGGGCCATCAATTCGATGTCTTGAAGCTTGCGGGACTCTTCAAAACCAATCTCGGAGTATTTTATCGCTTCCAGGGTTTTTCCTCGATGCATGTAATAAATACCTAATAGGCTGTATATTGTTGCAAGACTTTTTTTATCATTTAATTTTTTGCAGAACCGCACCCCTTCCTCAAGGATCCTCAGGGAATTTTCCGGATAAGTCAAAAACATCATTGGTCCGGACATCAAAAGAATGACTTCAATTTGTTTTGTTTTATTGTTCCGGGAATCAGGTAGTTGTTTGAGTACTTCTATCGCATCTTTGTAGAAACGAAAGGCTTCCCAGTTCGAATTATTCCTCGTAGTTTTATTACCGGATAACTTCAGATATTGATAAGCTTTCTCAAAGCTATCGCTCTTGGAATAATGATAGGCCAGGATTTCATAGAACTCATCTAACCTCTGGACATGGAGCGATTCAATGGCTTTTCCGATAGCCTCGTGAATCTCCTTTCTTCTTTTGGACAGCAAGCTATTATAGGCCACTTCTTGTGTGAGGGCATGTATGAAGATATAGCTTGACTGGGGATAGATCCCTCTCTCATATAATAATTCAGAGTCCTTTAAAACTGATAGATCAGATAACAATTCACGTTCGGGCAGCCCTGTAACTACCTGGATTAAAAGCTGATTGAACTCTCGGCCTACAACTGATCCTGTCTGAAGAACGTCCTTGGCGCTCGCGGACAACGAATCAATTCGTGCCATTAAGACATCCTGGACTGTGGAAGGAACAATCATATCCGCGGTATTTTTTAATAGGCGGTATCTACCTCCTCGCTTGTCAATTACTTTTAGCTCAAGAAGTGACTTTATAAACTCCTCAATGAAAAATGGGACTCCTTCTGTCTTCTCCAGCACCAACTCCTCAAGACCCTTATCGATGTGCTCTGCACTCAAAAGATAAGCCACCATGGCAAGGCTCTCACGGTTTGAGAGCCGGTTTAAGGTAACCTGATTGTGATATGATTTTCCGCCCCAGGTGTGCACAAATTCAGGCCGATAGGTGAATATTAAAAAAACCCGGGCTCCCGAAATATTTTCCAATAGATCCCTCAGAGAATCCTCGGAGCTTTTGTCAATCCAGTGAAGGTCCTCAAATGCCATAATCAGCAGCCTGGTCCCCGAGCCTTTTAGGGCAATTCGCCGTACTGCTTCAATAATGCGTTCTTTCCTTGCCTCTGCACTCATTGATATCTTATCGATACCGCTATCCGAAACCGATAAAAGCTCCAGTAAATAGGGAAGTGTCGAGGATTCATCAGCATCCAACGCTTTCAAACCTCTTGAAACCTTTTCCCTGATTTCAGAATCCTTATCCTCCGCACGAATATCGAAGTTTGACTTCAGAATATCTATAACCGGATGGTAGGCTACCCCACGGCTATAAGAAAGACATTTGCCCTCCAAAAACGTCACATCCTCATTAGCCACGGCTTTTCTGAACTCATATAGAAGTCTAGATTTTCCAACGCCGGCCTCTCCCATGATGGAAAAGGCTTGGCCACGACCAGACTTGGCCCTTTCAAAGCAATCGAGCATGAGCTCGAGCTCACGCTCCCTTCCAACAAATGTCGTTAGCCCCCGCTCAGCACTCACATCAAATCTTGTCCTACTGGTACTGGGGGCGATCACCCGGTAGACTCTGATGGGCTTTTTTTTCCCCTTAATATCGTTTTCGCCAAGGGATTCAAATCGAAAAAATCCCTCGGAGAGTTTGAAGGTATCCTCAGTCACATAGGTTGTTCCTGGTTCGGCCAACCCTTCCATTCTGGAAGCCAAGTTCACCGTATCTCCTACGGCTTTGAACTCCACTCTAAGATCATTGCCCAATGAGCCCACCACCACCGGACCTGTATGGATTCCAATCCGCATCTTGATTGGCGGTATGTTCACTTGATCCTGCTTTTGTTTATCGCTGAACTTCCTTATTTCACGGTGAATCGCTATCGCTGAACGGATCGCCCTTTGATTTGCGTCCTCTAAGGCAATTGGGGCTCCAAAAAGTGCCATAATCCCATCGCCGGTCATTTCGTTAACCGTACCCTCATAGTCGTGAACTTTATGGATGAGGATTTCGTAAATTTGATTCATTATGGAATAGACTTCTTCAGGATCGATTTTTTCAGAAAGCCCGGTAAACCCCTCCATGTCGCAGAACATCACCGTGACCTGCTTGCATTCACCTTCTATTTTGTTCCTTTGAGATAAGATCTTTTCGGTAAGGCCTTTGGGAAGGTATTTCTGAATCTTTTCGAGCTTTTTATCAAAAGAGAGGTCTTTTGAGATTGGTTCTGATGGAAGGGATAATTTATACCCGCATTCACCACAGAATTTATATTGAGTAGGATTGTTAAAGCTGCAATTAGGACAAATTATTTCTATTTTTGTCCCACATTCACCACAGAATTTTTGAGCATCAGGATTTTCAGACTGGCATTTCGGGCATTTCATTTTTTCTCCTCCGGAAATTATTCTGATAGAAAATGTTGAGAAGAAAAACCAAAGAACTTTGAATGATTAAATTGGAAATAGCTTAATTATGGTTCAATGTCAATTATATGGATAAACAATATCTTGAGGGTTTTTTTCCGGATGATTTTTTTGCGGTATCTTGGAGGTTTTTGTCAGAAAAGCAATTATCACGGAACCTGAGATATTATGAGAGTATCTCAGTTTTTATCAAACCTGTGATATCATCTAAATTCAGAACAAAATTTGATGGATTTATAGCCTGAAATTTCCAGTATTATACACAGGTATCTTAATCTATACCCCTTGGGTCTGCAACATTTATAACAGTTGTAACACCCTCCATACTCCACACCCTTTACAAGCCTCGTAAACTGCCTTCCAGACTCCACAACCTCAACCCCCAACCCAGGACTATGAAGTTGAAAACAAGCCATGCCAAGCACCTAACATAGTGTTATGTAACATATCGCAATCACACAGAATTATACCAATTAGGGGGTGTTTAAGCAGTAGCAATAGCAGAAAACAGGGGGTTGCTAGTATTTAATACCGTGTATCGTGCAAGATATGGGAATTATTCAGGATTATTGCTATTTAGATGACTCAATGAATGTTTCCCGAAAGGACAAAAGAGACAAAATCAGGACTTTAAATGTAAATAGTTTATTTTGATAATCCAAATAGTTAAAGCACTTGACGGGTAGCTTAATGACTATACAATTCTATACATCCTGGAGTAACTCCCGACTCACTTTGCTTCCCAAAACAACGTATAACTTTAAATTGCACAAGTTGTTGGAATTATAACAGGTTATGGCTATGTAGATAGCTATCTATCAATGTTTTATTGGGGGGAATATATCAAGTCTCAGTCGTTAGAATCTCCAAAATAGCTATAATATAGCTATATCGTAGCTATATAAAAGGATTAAAACAATGACCACTCAATTCTGTATAATTTGGATCAACTCCCAAAACCGCTGTAGCCAGGGTTTAAAGCATGAAAAAAACGATCTGATTTACAGAAAAAAGCCGAAATTTTCTCCATATTTTTCAAGATTGCATTTTTCTGTATCTATGATAAACAAACATATTCTCCAGAGATCTAAATAACTCATTAAAAACTGTTCGATATCCTGACAACCTGAATAAGAGGCTGCTATGGAATGAACTTTAGAACCCCATTTCTTGAATAGAGAGGTGGGGTTTTGTCGTTTTAGGGGGAAAATGGAAAGGCGATAAAATAGATGAATGAATTAACCCCTATCGATCTTGAGGAATTTCTTGAACAGGTTAAATCCCGTCAATATAAAGACCTCATTCAACACCATATAAAACGGCAGAACACTTTGAATCTCCGCCAAGCTTCGGTAGGAACAACGAGTCTGCTGCCCGAGCCACTTCAAGCTAAGGTAGTAGATTTTATTGACCATATGAATAGTTATGCCTATGATCTTGATTTTTGGGCGTTGAATTGTGTTGATGTTTTTAGTTTAATAGTTGACGAGGCTTCTGAATTTTTTCCTCTTCCGAAAGATTTAAAACGCAATAGTGAGGTTTTATTTAATATCTTCCAAATAATAACATTGAGTTATGCTTATTCTGCTTCATCACGACGCAAAATGCGGAAATTTATTGGTATAAAAAAGGGCTTATTAGGTTAATAAAAAACTTGGTTAATGAGCGACAGCGAACCCTGTTTAAAGGGCGAAGGGGTCGCAAACCACTCTTGAGGCCGATGACATTATACGAAGCGATTCCCGGAGACTTCTCGGGAATGTCAAGGGGTAAGCATGCCTGGAAAACAAAGCCTAGAGCCGATTGAAGGGATTGAAGCAGACGAGATACCGATAAGGTGTCTAGGGTTTGATTGTGAGTATGTCAGTTATAAAAATATAGAGGGCAGTCAGGTGTTGTGGTGTAGCAAGGTGAATGCGAAGGTTTATGATACTCAGGATTGTCCTTTTGAGAATTGGTTTAAAGATGACAATGGATGGATAAAGAAGGGGGCAAAACCATGACCCAAGAAATAATTGAAATTTCTCCGCAAGACGTGAAAATTGGGGAGCGGTTTCGTGATGACCTTGGAGATATTAAAGAATTTACAATGGCAATTAAGAGGCAGGGTCAACTGCAACCCATCCTTATAGATCAGGATAACAGGCTTTTGTGTGGTTATAGGAGACTCTTCGCCTGCAAGCAGCTCGGAAGGAAGGTACAGGCAGTTCGGAAAACCGTTGAAGATGAACTTCAAAGGAAGTTACTTGAGTTAACGGAGAACCTTGATAGGAAAGGTTTCACTTGGCAGGAAAGGTGCTTAGCAATCGAAAAGATACACGACCTGCATCAAGAAAAATATGGGAAAAGCGTTGAGGGAGTAAGTGGAGGGTGGAAAAATCAAGACACCGCTGACAAGATTGGAAGCTCGTATGGTAGCGTTTCAGAAGCGCTTAATATGGCACGGTACATTAGAGAGGTGCCGTTTTTTTTCAACGCTCTCAAAACACAGGATGAGGCAAGGAAAATTATAAAAGCGACGAAATCGGGGAAAAAAATAAAAGTTTCAGAAACGAAAGATGGCGGGTTTAAAGTTATAAACATTAATCCACCACCTAAACCTGATCCGCCAACCGGGAATATTTTGGACTACGAGGGCTTGACATATGAACCCATAAACGAACATGGCGTTATTTTTCTTTTTGGAAAACTGCATAACCAATTAGGTTTCACGGTAGAGGCTATCCAAAAATCGTTCCCTGATGTTAGAGCAAAAAGAAAGAACGAAAGGGGCTTATTAGAACCAATAAGCATCGAGCTTGAACACAAAAGCAGCAATTTTATAGATCATGGTCATCCGACAGATGGGTGTGATGTTATTGTTTGTTGGGAGCATGATTGGGAGGATTGTGAAATAGAAGTAATTGAACTCAAATCTTATATAAAAAAACTCAAAAGGGAATTACATGATCATTAGCCTGGTGAATCAAAAAGGGGGAGTGGGTAAAACAACAGTAGCCATTAACCTGGCCTACTGTCTTTCAGAGATGGGGCATAAGGTTCTATTGGTTGATGGGGATCCCCAGGGGAGCTGTCTCCAATGGCAAAGTATTTCAGACAATAAAGCCTTTGACGTTATCCATCATCCGGAAGTCGATATTCACAAGACCATCAAGGAGCTGTCAAAGGGGTACAGGTACACAATCATTGACGCACCACCTGGGACCGGGGACATCACCCTATCTATCCTTTTGGCCTCTAACCTTGCCATTATACCGATAACGCCAAGTCCACTTGATATATGGTCAAGCGAGGAAATTGACGAGCTGATACGAGAGGCCCGGAAACATAACCGGAAGCTTAAAGGAAAACTTTTAATATCAAAAAAGATTGTGGGTACGACACCAGGCCGGGAAGCAAGGAAGGCTTTAGAGCGATACAGGATAGGGATATTTAAAACAGAGATAAGCCAGAGGATAGCGTACGTTAAATCATTAATATCCGGTCAGTCAGTACTGGAACATTCTCCTAATTCTGAGGCAGCCAAGGAAATAAGAGGCCTTTGTAACGAGATAACCAGGTAAGCTGGATAATGAGAGAAATTGCAGAAATCATATTGGAAATTATCGCAATAGCGGGGTTTATCTTTATTTTTGTTATTCTCCGCGCATATTTTAAAAAGAAGGACTGAAAGAGGGGGTTATCATGGCAAAGACAGCGAGATTAGACGAGACTCCAAAGGCAAGATTAACCGAAATGGCGAGACCTGAGAAAGCCAAAGAGAAACCAAAGGCCTCAGACACACCCGTCTTTGGTACAAGGTTAGACCCCAAACTTGTTAAGCGGGTAAGGATATGTGCAGCCCATGAGGATATGACCATGCGGGACTTTATAGCCGAGGCAGTAGAGACCAAGTTGAAAGAAATGGGTTATTAGTTAACAGGATAACTTGTTAACATAATTAATATGGTAACACGTCGAGGGATTTTTTATGGAGGACTTGTTTGAATTATTTGAATTAGCAGTAAAACTTTTATCTGCTTTCTGGGAATCGGGAGAGCGTAGGGAAACAGTTTATATTTTATTAGGGATTATAGCCGTTGTTGTAGTTGTATTGGTTGTTTATTCAATTTATTTTACAATATCAATGAAAAGAAAGGATAAAGAAAATGAAGAGATACATCAGGCCAAACGAAATACCGATTTATGATTTGAAAGATTTGAGCGTTAAATTAAAAATCGGGATCCGGACCTTAAGGGAATACATTAAAAACGGAGAGCTGAAGGCCAAGAAGATAGGAAAATCGCATTATGTAACCGAGCCTAACCTCATGGCTTTTTTAGAAGTGAAATGATAACATTATAATCTATTGACTTGTTATCATGTTTCTTTTATGGTATTAAGAAAGACCGGGAAAAATGGGCGGAGACTTCCCCGTGCGTTACCCCACAATTTTCCGCATTCGTTACAATGCGCAACAAAGTGGTTCCCTCCGAGTCATCTCGGATGACCCCTCCTCAGGGCAACTAAATGCTGCTTGTAACGAGCAGCACCGTCAGAACGCACAGGTCACAATCTCCGCCCAAAAACACGATAAATCCAATTGGGAAAAATAGCAATAGCTATTTTGTTATCAAAATTACCCACAGACTGGGATTACCAAAAGTCAGTCGAGACCTCTAAGGGGTTTATTTACAAAATGAAGAATATATAACACCCCTTTTGGCTCGGGAGCTGCATATTGCGCGGGAGATTTTATCCGAGCATGGTGGTGATCGGCGGTCGGATCAACGGCAAAATTGCCCACTGAAAATTGGACCAAGTATTGTCAAGAAATTGGCTCTACACGTAGGACCGTCAATCACTGGCTGTCTACTTGGTTTAAGGGTAAGGGGTCTGAGAAGGTCCGGACAGACCTCGGGACAAATGTCCCGAAGTTAACCTGGAATCAGTTTCGATAATATTTCATCAACGCCTAGAGAAAGGCCAGCATCAACAATATTTTTTTCTTTATCTGATACATATGGGAGCTTGTGTAGTATTTTTCTGAGTTGTTGCATTTTTTTATATTTATGATTACACAGCTTTCCAACATAAGGGAATCCATTGTTTGCATCTTTCATTTTTTGTAATAAAATGACACGTTCAATATTTTCAAACTTTGTCAAATCACAATAACAAACTCTTAGTTCAGATTTGAATTCAGAAACCACACCTTCCCAATCAGGTACATTCAACGAAACAGTACATGATTTCTTACATGCGTCTTTGCTTGTTGTAAGAACATGAAAAAAGTAGAGGGTGAGCAGACAATTGCCAGCAAGTTTATATTTTAGCTTTTTTTTACTGGTATGTGGGTCTTTTGATTTCTTATCGCAATAGAGGTGTTGTTTTTGGATTGTTTGTAAAAAGATATTGTCAGGAAGAATTAATTTATTAGGCATTTAAAACTAAAGGTTTGTTTAACCCGGCCTTATTATTTAAAGTAGCCCTAATTTTTTTCATAGGCTTTGTCCTATATGTTAATTCTGTTAAAGCTTTTGTGCCATACCCTTCAAGGCTTTCCAATACTTCATCAATTATTTCTTTTTCATCATCTGGTATTTTATCAAAAGAGGTATTATTTTTATTATTTATATTATATGTCACAAATTCATCGCCGGTGCTGGAAATGTTTGCGCCTTCCTTTATAATCCCATCCTTAACCAGTGACTCTAAATATCTATATATTTTTTTATCAAACGGGCCATAATTATAACGAATATACTGAAAATCAGATATTTTATTTTTACCTTTCTCAATAGCAACCAAATCGACAAGGTAAGACAACTTCATAAGGCTGGTAACTGAAACATTAGGGTGGTTTTTGATTATATAGCTTAAAACTTGGAGGGTTTTTGATCGAGACATGTTGATCTCCTTTAATGGTTTCATTAAGAATAACATAGCTAATTATTGTGTCAAGATGCAACCGACATTATAAATCCATCAAAAGCATTAAGCCTATCTATCGGCTTTACCTCGTAAAAAAACCCCCACGAGCTATTTTTTATGGGGGTTTTCAATTAAGCCTTGCAAAATGCGGAAAATGGGTGCAAATGGGGTGCAAAACGCAGCAAAATATGAGCAAATTAAAAGATTCAGATATAATAATTTCAGGCAGTTACACACCCTCCAGCAAACGGCAGCTTTGATGATATTCATGAAAGATTGTTGAAAAGGTTATAAACCCCGGCTTTCCGAACAAAGACGCGTTTGGGATCGATGGCGGGTGGCTCATGAAGAGCCACCCTTGGAGGTAAAGGAGGTATTGATGAATAAAGATCGAAAAATATAAATTTTTCAATCATGGTTTTTTTAAGGCTTCTCTAAAGTGCCGTTATTTAGTCCGACCCACATCCTTATATTTTATTTTTGGAGATGCCCGGAAAAAGATGCACGCACACCCGAGAAGCCGATTTAAATGTCACCTCTAACTTATCATTTTAAAGCTAACCTTGGTAGGCTGTGTCGCCGTTACCTGGTTTATATTTTAAGTATTGAAGTTGGGTGACATTCAAATTACTTAAATAGATTGATAAAGATCGAAATTAACGAAGTGTTTATAAATGTATATACAATTATCATGCCAAATAGTATTTGCATTATAATTCGTTAATATTCAAATAGTTATACTTTTTTAAAATTTTTCGCTAATTGTTAAATGACAAAATTTGTCACTTTATTTGACAATTATTTGACAAAAAATGTAAAATTCTCATAAATTCTCGCTTCTATTTGCCCAACCAATGCCTTCGGTATATGTAAATCCAAAATTTCAATTCATTAAAGCTTTAACGGCACAAGACATATAATAAGGGTACTTTAGGGTTCTTCAATATATTTTTTGTGAAACTGTTAGGCGGCCCCTTTACTCTGTGTGCGCTCAATTTCTTTCAAACGTTTTTGATGCTTCCACGATTCGGCCCGTTTTGGGCTGGAGGTTTCGAGCAGAGACTCTAAACTCACGATTTCCTTTTCTAACTCATCGACCCTTTTCATTCGATCAGAAAAGGACATGATGGTGGCATGGTAGGTTTTGGTATCCATTATAAAAATATCGCCACGAAAGCTTTTGGATATATATTTTCCAAAAGCCTCGTCCAATGCGAGCCGGATTGTTTTTGAACGATCAAGCTTCAACGCCGCGCCTAGACGGTCTATCAATTCGATATATTCCGAACTTGCTTTAAATGTCACAATTTTTTCTTTCGGTTTCATCGGGACCCCTTATAATTTTGTTTCATTTAATACATGAGTAAAATAGTCTGCATCCTATTGTAATACCAACGTAATATTTTGTAAAGCTTTTTTTAAGAAAATAACCTACAAATGACCGGAAACAGCAAACGCCTTCCCCAAAATCCAGCGTCTGACATTATCTAGTGTCCATCCACGGTTTTTAAACCGTCATCATGAATGACCCAATTCAGAAATGAGCAATTTTGGTCCTGATCAAGGCCGAACAAGGGTTTACGGTGAGGCGTACTTCCTGTACGCCGTAGCAGAAAATCCGCGGAGAACGCCGAGCAGGGCAAAAAGGGCCATTTATGGATGGGCACTATCTAAATGCAGTTGACACCCATTTGTTATATCGCTACCTTGCGATCACTAAATTCGCTTTTTTAAACTGAAAATGAAGAGTCAGATACTCAATATATTGGAAAAAAATAACCGGATCGTTTCAGGTGACAAGATCGGTGCCGCCCTCGGAATCTCGAGAGTTTCAGTCCGGAAACACATTCGAGAACTTCAGGAATCGGAATACAAGATTATCGTCACTCCAAAGGGATATCAGCTGGTTGGCACGACCGACACGCCATTTCCGCGGGAGTTATCTGGGAGAGAGTCCAAGGTGCACTATTTTCCCGAACTGGGCTCAACCATGGATATGGCAAGAGAGATGGCCAGAAAGGGATGTCCGCATTTCACGGTCGTGGTCGCCGGTCGTCAGACAAAAGGACGGGGACGTTTGAAAAGAGAATGGTGTTCACTTGAAGGGGGGCTCTATTTTACACTCGTCCTTCGACCGAAGATTCCTCTGATTTTCAGCGCCAGACTCATTTTTTGCGCATCGTTGACCCTAGCCCACTTGTTGAACAAAAGGTTTTCCGTCCCGGCGCGGGTCAAATGGCCCAACGATATTCTGGTCCGGGGAAGGAAGATTTCAGGGATGCTCTCCGAAATGGAGGCTGAGGGCGATCGGGTAACATTCCTCAATATCGGGATCGGCATAAATGTCAATAATGACCTGACCTTTCAAGCAGATATAGCGATCTCATTGAGGGAGATCCTAAAAAAAAGTGTTTCAAGAAAAGAACTGCTCTCTATGTTCCTCGATGCATTTGAAAACCGGGTTGAACATAAGAATCTCGATCATGTCGTTTCAGAATGGAAGCAATATGCGACGACACTAAACCGAAAGATCCGAATTGTCACACGAGATGAGGTTTCAGAAGGGTTTGCAAAGGATGTAGATGAAAACGGAACCCTTATTTTAGAACTTGCGGACGGATCTGTAAAAAAAATTGTCCACGGAGACTGTTTCCATTTGGGCTGAAATCACGATCAAACAGAAAAATCGAGTTAAATTGTTATCACTGTTGACTATTGACAGATGGGTGGTGCAAAATATCAATTAAGACCCTCGATCATCAAAGCATAAGGAGCGGATCCGTTGAAAATACTGATTGTAGGTGCAGGGGAGGTCGGATTTAATATCGCGAACCGGCTTGCCCATGAGAACAAGGATGTTGTGGTCATTGATGAAGATTCTGAAGCGATAAAACGGATCTCTGAAAATATTGATGTACAGGTCGTAAACGGGTCCGGAAGCAGTCCGGTTGTTCTGGAAGAAGCCGGTATAAAAGAGGCTGAGATACTCCTCGCGGTCACAAATAGCGATGAAGTGAATCTGGTCGCCTGTCTGGCGACAGACATTATTTCCCCGGTAACAAGGAAATTGGCCCGAATTCGAGGTTCTGATTACGACGATTATCACGAAATCCTCCGGGACAATGCCCCGCATATCGACACCATCATCAACCCTGAAATAGAAGTTGTCCGGACCATCGATAGCCTGATGAACGTTCCCGGTGCAGTGGATGTCGGAGAGTTTGCCGGAGGCCGGGTCAAATTTGTCGGAATACATTTAGACACGAAGGCAAGATTGGCGGGGGTTCGTCTTTCCGATCTCCCATCATTGATTAGCGAACAAAGGCTTTTAATTGCAGCCATTGTGCGAAATGAAGAACTGATTATCCCCACCGGGAATGACACCCTGATGCCGGATGATCTCATCTACTTTGTCTGTGAGGAGGAAAATCTTTTTGATACCCTGAAAATCTTTGACAAACATGAGGAGCCTTTACGTCGAGCACTTATCGTGGGCGGCGGAAGTATCGGATTTCGATTGGCCCGGTGGCTGGACGAAAAATCGATCTATACCAAAATTATAGAAAAGAACGCGGAACGCTGCACACGGCTTGCGGAACACCTTAACAAAGTGGTTGTGCTCTGCGGGGATGGATCGGATCAGGAAATCCTCAATGAGGAAAATATACAAGATATGGATGTGGTGATTACGGTGACCAATGATGAGGAGACCAATATACTTGCCTCTCTTTTATCCAAACAGATGGGGGCACGGAAAACAATTACAAGGATCAGCAAGTTCAGTTATTTCCCCCTGATGTCGATGATCGGTATCGAGCAGGTGGTCAGCCCCAGACTCTCGGCGATAAACACCATTTTGAAACATATCCGCAGGGGTAGGGTGCTTTCAGCCAGAGCGATAAAGGGTGAACTGGCTGAAGTAATGGAAGCTGTAGCATTGGAAACTTCGGACATTGTTGACAAGCCCTTAAAAAAGATTTCATTTCCAAAGGGCGTCATTATCATCGGCATTCTCCGGGCAGACGAATTTATTCTTCCCTCCGGCGACAGCGTCATCAAGCCGGATGATCAAATCATCATCTTTGCAAGAAGACAGGCAATCCCCAAAATAGAGAAAATTCTTACCGTGAAGCTGGAGTATTTCTAGATGCACTGGCGCCCTATCCTGAACACTGTCGGTACATTAATCCTTTTCTTTGGCATGACCATGATCATTCCGATCGGTTTCGGTTTGTACTACCGGGATCAAAGCGTTATCCCTCTTTTAAAATCCATGGGGATAACCCTGATCGCCGGTTTTATTCTCTATAAGCTTTTTGAGGGAGTAAAAACAGAACATCTGAGTCAACGGGAAGGAATGGCCATCGTGGCCATCGGATGGACCGCCATCGGTATTTTTGGAGCCCTTCCATTTTATTTTGGCAATGTGTTTAACACGTTCATCGATGCCTTTTTTGAATCTGTTTCAGGATTTACGACAACAGGCGCATCGGTGCTTATCAATGTCGAAGCGGTGGCTGAAGGGTTTTTATTGTGGCGAAGTTTTATCCAGTGGCTCGGCGGCATGGGCATCATAGTTCTATCCCTTGCAGTTCTTCCTTTTTTAGGGGTTGGCGGGATGCAGCTATACAAAGCCGAGGTGCCGACACCTGTTCCCGATAAGCTCAAACCCCGCATCAGAGATACGGCGAGGATCCTTTGGAAAGTCTATGCACTCATTTCCCTTGCAGAAGTCATTTTGCTGATGTTAGGGGGAATGGGTCTTTATGATGCGCTGAATCATACCTTTACAACCATGCCGACAGGCGGATTCTCAACAAAAAATACTTCTATTGCCTATTTTGATAATCTGTATTTTGAAATTGTAATTATTTTCTTCATGCTGATGGCTGGGATCAATTTTTCGCTTCATTATCAAATGATGCGGGGAAAACCGCTTGCTTTCTGGCGCGATTCTGAATGCCGTTTTTTTCTGGGTGCGGTCTTGCTGCTGGTCGTTGTGGTAAGTTTTAACATCTACGGATCGGTGTACGAAAAAATGAGCCAAGCCATCCGATTTGCTGCGTTCCAGGTGGTCTCAATCGTCACAACCACAGGCTATACAACCGCTGATTTTGAAAAATGGCCCGCCATGTCCCAGTTTATCCTTTTGCTTTCGATGTTTTTGGGGGCCTCCGCAGGATCGACTGGTGGTGGGGCGAAATGTCTTCGCATAATGGTTTATTTTAAGTACTGTTATAAGGAACTGTTTTCTCTTATCCACCCCCACGCCATCACCTATGTAAAGATTGGCGGAAAGGCGGTTCCGGTGGATGTGATGCGGAGTGTCCTCGGATTTCTGGGTCTTTACGCCGGCCTTTTTGTGTTTTCTTCGACGATTCTTGCCGGAATGGGGGTCGATTTTATGACATCGCTATCGTCGATTGCCTCCACAATCGGCAACATCGGTCCCGGGTTTGGTATGGTGGGTCCGACGGACAATTATACCCAGATTCCCTATTTTGGTAAATGGCTCCTTATATGGTGTATGCTTTTGGGGCGGCTCGAAATCTATACGCTGATCATTTTTCTTGTGCCGGAATTTTGGCGAAAATAATCTGTGTTTTCGAAACTATTTTATTGACAACGATGGCATCTATCGTTAATTTCCACATGGTTTCGGGGCCGTTAACTCAGTCGGTAGAGTATCTGCCTTTTAAGCAGAGAGTCGCTGGTTCGAGCCCAGCACGGCCCACCATCTCAAAAACGTCCCCATCGTCTAGCCCGGTCCAGGACACCGGCCTTTCACGCCGGCGACAGCGGTTCAAATCCGCTTGGGGACGCCATCAATGATATCAGGGACTTAGATGACATTCTAAGTCCTTTTTCATTTTTTTATTTTTCAATTTCCAACCTCATTTCCAACCTTCAAAAACCTTTAAACCCTGAAAACCGATCTTAATTTCATGGGTGGTTTCTTTTTTTCTATGCGCAAAGGGGAACGTTCAATGGAGGGGGAAATTTTTCATTTAAGTGGGAATTAATTGGCAACTACCTTGACAAATAGCGATGTCCATACACATATTCCTGTCGTTGGTATGGAGTTTTTAACGTTCTATTTTTAATCAAAACAGGCACAATTACCCGGGTTTTAGAGGAGAGATACTGATGGGGGTATATTTTTAATATCTCAGGTTTTAAAAAGCATGTAAATGTTTGGAGATGGAATATCTGCACAAAATAGACACTTGAGATGGTTGGTTTTAGGCCGCATTCTTCAGCAAAGATCCTACTCCTTCTCCAGAATCTCCCTCAGTTTTTGTGATAGCTCTTTCATACTGAGAGTTTTCTGGATAAATCCTTGTGCACCCGCATCCCGGATTTCTTGAGCCGGAAGGATTCAGATATTCCCGAACTCACCTATGATGATTCAAACACGCAGCTTCCGCCCATCGACTACTGGCTGTAGTAATTCCACAGTTAAACATCCACATAGATTACACAGATTCCCAGATCCCATCCGATCAGGATAATCTCTACTGCGATCCCGATTATTCCATAGAAATGTATGCCTCATAATAAAAAAAGGATCATCTCCCGATTAGTTGTAGTTAATTAAGGTGAAATGAGTGGATTATCACCCATTGAGCAGGTGTGATCCCGTAGGATTCGAGGGGTCAGGGATTCAAGGGTTCAAGTGACACACAGTGAAGCTTAGCGCTTGCTGCTGAAGAATTACAAAGAGTTGAAAGTCTGGCAAAAGTCATACGAACTCTGTTTAGAGATATATAAAATAACAGCAAAACTTCCAAAGGAAGAAAGACGACCATGGATTACATCAGGATGCTTTACATATCTTATGGTTCTGTTTGTGAATTGGAAACACAGATATTATTAGCAGGGGATTTAGATTTAATGAAAAAGGTGCATTGGGTACAACAAAAAAAGACATAGCAGAAATCGAAAGAATGTTAAAAGCGCTGATAAAGTCTTTAGAAAACAAACCCTTGAAACCTTGACCCCTGGAATCCTTGGACCCTCTTCTCCAACTAAATTGGAGAAGAACCTAAAAAAAGAACCTGGAGATTCAAGGGATGAGTCCGTCCAAAATGGCCTAAGATGGAGTAATTCCGATCAATTTAATGAGTGATCTCATCTACTCACTTCTTTTTGAAACCATTCACAACCCTTTCTGCCATACCGTGCTCCTATACTCCATATATTGTGGCCCATTTTTTCTTGATATACAAGCCTGATTCCGCTAAATCCCTCCTTCGAAAAAGCAATATCTTATCTCTCGTTCACAGGCTATCTAAAAAACTAATAGCCCGGTCAGTGCTTTTGCCATCATTAAAGAAAAAAACATCGTTCAGCATTTCTTCATAGACTCCGAGTTTATTATCCTGTATTTCCAGGGCGTCTTTTACTAATTCGTCAATTTTTTTTGATTCGTCAAATTGAGTTGCGATACTGCAGATATCTAGGTGGGCAGGCATATTATGCATATTTTTATAATTTGTTTTTAGTTGAATTATGGGTTTTTGTGTAGCAAGATATTCATACAAAATTGAGGAGGTATCACTGATCATAATATCTGATACCAAAAAATCATCCATTGTATCATGTTTCAGGACATCTGAAGGTTTTGAAAAATATACATGATCTATATTCTGCTTTTTGAACCACCGTTTCATCTTAGGTATATGCATGCGATCATGACCATGGGGCCTGATAATGACATTAAATTCTTTTGATAGTGTACAGCCGAATTCATAACCATATTTCAGTAAAGTGCCATCACCCCATTTCCAGGTGGGAGCATATAAAACATTTTTTCGTGTTATGTCTTTAATACCAAGATTGCTGTAAACGGATTCTTTATCAATTTTTCCATTGAGATAATCGTCAAATCTCATGTTCCCTATTCTGATTAAACGTTCTTCCGGCAAATCAACTCCGGTATCCTTTAATTTTTCGAGATGCTTGGGACCAGTGATAAAGTGAAAATCAAAAGTTTCAAGTTCCTCGCGAGCTTTTTTTCCCGGGTAAGGCTTGTCTCCACCTCCATGCCCCAGAAAAACTGTCCTGGAATTCGGGTTGGTACAACGTAATAGGGCAGTTGAAAGGGAAATGATAATGCCATCCAGATCAAGGGGGCTGCCAATATCAGCAGTAGTAACAGGAGGTGTGTTCAAAAAAGTGCGGATATTGTTATGCGCATTTCCTCCCCTTAAATAACGCTTAAACTGTATCCAGCGTTTAACATTTTTTACCAGAAATGTTCCGCCAATTTTTTTGTATAAAGGCAGAGCATTTGATACCATGTATGCCTGAATGGATAGATAGAATATATTTTTCATAGTAGCAAATCAACGCCCCTGATATCAGGCTGCCTATTCCCGCAAATCCTGAAGGATAATATTTTCCGCCGTTTTAATTGCCTCTGGAATATCCACATCAATCCATGAAAGTCCTGTAATATCAACTACTCCGACTTTTTTTTCAGCAGCCAGAATCCTGATGCCTCCTGACAATGTTGTATCATTTTCTTTGTCTGCAGACATTTCAATAGCCTTGAATATTTCAGGTGTGCATAAAAAAATTCCGGTATCAAAGCAGTTAAAGTCTTCAAGCCCTTTTCCTATTGCTATTATTTTATCATCCAGTACTTTTACACGAGTAACATCTTCAAGATCAATATTCGGATTGTTCAGATCCCTGTCAACGCACAAAAGGGTTTCCCCATCGGATACTGACTGTTCTATAAGCTTACGCATCGCAGAAGGATCAAAAATATGATCTGCCATCAACAAAAGAAAAGGCTCATCAATATAATCCCTGGCTTTTAATACTGAGATACCGTTTTCCTTTTCCCAGTCGTCATTATTTATTGTTGTAATTGTAACATCCAGTTTTTCAGCAATTTCCTTCAAAAAAGCTGCGATCAATTCACCACGGTAACCTGTAACCACATAAAAATCATCTGCTTCGGCTTTCAAAGCGGAAGAAATCACCCTTTCTATCAGAGGTTTTCCAAGCACAGGTATAAGTGGTTTACTGTTACCCCTTAACTGTAAACGACTACTTTTTCCAGCAGCAAGAATTAGACATTTCATAGGTCACCGCATCTATTATTTGTTTATAAAATATTCCATCATGTGAAAAGCCTCATCATCTGAAAACTGTTTTGGCGGGTGTTTACAAAAATATGCTGAAGGAGCTGTAAGTATTCCTCCTTCTTCCCTGTCCAGAGCCAGTTTTGCGCATCTTATGGCATCTATTGCCACACCTGCCGAGTTAGGAGAATCTTCAACAGAAAGCCGCATTTCAAGATTCATGGGGACATTACCAAAAAGCATTCCCTCCATCCTGATAAAAGCAACTTTATTGTCTTCCTGCCAGGGAACATAATCACTGGGGCCCACATGAATATCACAATCTTTCATTCGCTTTGCCGCTGCTGCCTGAACAGCTTCTGTTTTGGATGTTTTTTTGGATGCAAGGCGACTGCGGCTGAGCATATTTAAAAAATCAGTATTCCCTCCAATGTTCAACTGGTAGGTCCGTTCAAGCTTTACACCGCGTTTTTTGAACAGATCGGTTAAAGCCCTGTGTGTGATAGTGGCACCCATCTGGGATTTAATATCATCTCCGATTATTGGAAGATTTTTTTCCTTAAATCTTGCTGCCCATTCAGGATCACTGGCAATAAAAACCGGTATATTATTAATAAAAGCAACACCTGCTTTAAGTGCACATTCTGCATAAAACCTAACTGCGTTTTCAGAACCAACTGGAAGATAGTTGCAAAAAATATCCGCACCTGATGCTTTAATTATATCTACAATCTCACTTTCATTTTTTTCAGGTTCATCAGAGATAACAAATGTATTCTGGTCTTCATAGTTTTTCATATGATCAGCATAACCATCCAGAATAGTTCCCATATGGACCGCAACGCCTGATTTCGGAATATCCGGGTTAAAAACAGTTGTACAATTTGGCCATTCAAAAATTGCTTCACTCACATCCTTTCCAACCTTTCGTTTATCAATATCAAAAGCTGCAACAACTTCAATATCGTTAGGCGTGTAATTCCCAATCTCACCATGCATCAGGCCGATAGCTTGTTCCAGTTGATTCCCTTTGTAGTAGTGAATGCCCTGTATCAGGGAACTTACACAATTTCCAATTCCGGCTATTGCAATTTTAATTTTACTCAATGTTATAACCTCCTGAATTTTTAGTTGAAAACTACTTTTTAAAACGTTTATAAAGATAATCACATATTTTGGCTGAAGCCTTTCCATCTATGGGTACAAGCAAAAGGTCAGAATGTTCCAGTCTATTTTTTTCAAACATCGAAGGATTTTCAAGCTGAACATTTACAGCAGATTTCAACTCATTTTTTTTGCGTGAATTGCAACATCAGAATATTTCAACATTTTGTGATCCATTCTTTTTCTATGTCGATAACTGAATATCCCCCTGTCAATGGCCGTTTAAAATTGAGCCATTTTGAGTCGTGAGAATTGAGCCATATCAATTCATTTTCTGAACCTCGTTCTCCCCGTTTTCTTTTATTTTGCCTCTAAGACGATAACTGTTCCCCTTGATATTGATTACCGCGCAGTGGTGTAACAACCGGTCTAAGATTGCCGTAACAATGATCGGATCCTAGAACAGTTCCGCCTAGTCAGAGAATGCCTTGTTCGAGGTAATATGCCGATGCTGCAGCCGCTGTGCAAGGCTTTGGCGATTTCCAAAATTTCCATCCCCATCTACATGTTCTGGCAGATTGGCAATGACATGCCACAAACTCGATTTCGGAACTGTAAACCTAGGATCGAGGCAGGACCGTCAAGGCACCACCGCTTAGTGTGTGTGCCTCCGAGGTAGAAGATGATTGGCAATGTAACTCCGGCGTTGTTCACTTGAACCGTTGAATACGGAACCGTACATACGGTGGGGTGTGAGAGGTCGGAGGGGTGACTCCTCCACCTACCCGATTCACCATTGCAGCACGAAGTCGTAGTAGGGTCGAAAATTAAACAGCAATCCTACTGTGACAACCAACAACTTGGATTCAGATACCGGGTACCGGTCGTGTTGTCAAGAAGGCATTTCTCTCCAAAAGACCTAAATGCTGTGCAGAGAATATGGAAATTATTAAATATCGGGGTTGGAATTTCCTGCAAGAAAACCAAATATCATCCAATTGCCGATACTATGAGAATATCTCAGGTTTTAAAAAACCTGAGATATCATCTAAATTCAGGCCAGGATTTGATGGATTTATAGCCTGAAATTTCCGGTATTATACGCAGGTATCTTAATCTATGCCCGTTGGGTCTGCAACATTTATAATAGTTGTAACACCTTCCATTTTGTTTTGATAAAGGCGCCACTGTTACAATAGTTTTCAATTGAACTCCGATATGCACGACCCTTCACAACAAAGCCTGCACCCCTTGAAATAGAGAGCCTTACGCGTTCTCTTTTGTCTTTAGCGGTCATGTTTCCCCCTTCATCTTGTTTTGTCTGTGATAAAAAAAAAGAAACTCCGGATATTGACTTGACATCCCACATTGTGGCATTGTATTGGATAGATTAGGCAGGGGATGTACCCATTTAGTAGCAAGTTAAGATACGATAGGGGTGCCTTGATTTGCGAAAATGCCGAAAGGTC
>Ga0255058_10000535_pt1 | contig 22443 bp, 22 predicted proteins | sample Cases_109_9_MG_FD_188637 | JGI IMG/M metagenome (GOLD analysis project Ga0255058, IMG submission 188637) | Seawater microbial communities from Amundsen Gulf, Northwest Territories, Canada - Cases_109_9 | ecosystem: Environmental > Aquatic > Marine > Gulf | place: Canada: Northwest Territories... | reverse complement strand
GAACGCCCAGCCACCGGTAGCGCCGGCCGAGGTCGACGAGGATAACACCAGCGCGGTCACTGAGGTTCTGACGCCGGGGCAGCAGGACGACGTATCAACCGAACGCCTGCGCGCAGCACGCGGAGCTGCCTAGTACGTGTCACGGGCACAGTAAACCAAATGCCGACCAGAACCTGATACAGTCCGCACCGTGAATCGACAGCTTAGGTGCGTTACTGATAGACGGAATGACGAACGGTGTTTTGCAGGCGACAAACGGCGATTTGTGCGAGATGGTTTGCAGTTCAACAATATGTAATCGTAATGAATCTTGCTGGCCCCGCATGCAAACCAAAATAGGCGGTCTACAATAAGATTATTGGCTCACGGTGCCCAGGGTGGGCGATTTTGAAACAGGAAGTGCATTTATATGTCAGTCAGGAGGCATCCATGAAGATAGCAAAAGAAAAAGATCCGAAGAAGTACGTATTCCTATTCGGGTTGGTAATCGTATTTGTGTGGCTCTTGCTGTAGCAACAGGGCAGAATTCTGATGATACGATAGGGGGTTGTGCGCGGCGCCGCCCCCTTTTCATTTGGAAGCCCGTTGCTGCGAACTGGAGTCCCGCGCGACCTGAGATGATAGGCCTGACGCCATAGGCATTTTGCGGCGGCACGCTAACCGCGGCGCACGCGCTCCACAATCGCTGACATAGCATCTTGCTGTTGTTCCATACTTTGGAGCAGCCGGAATTGATTACGTGCACGCGCAAGATTGTGGCTCGGGTACCGCGCCTTGAAGTATCGATCGCCTTCCAGGTAATCCATCAGGAATCGCACTCCCGTCTCAAACGTGATCATTCTGGCTGCCGCAGGCAATAGATCTATCTCGCAAGCGTTCAGAAAAGGCATTGCTGTCTCCAAGTAACCTTCGACCAGTGCCTCAAAAACCGGCAGCCGCACATACACGCGAGTCAGGTCGCGTTCGTCTTCGGCGCTTGGGCTCAAACTAGTTCGCGCCAAATCGCCGAAATCATGCATCACCAGGCCGGGCATTACGGTGTCCAGGTCGATGATACAGATCGCCTCGCTGCTAGCGATGTCAAAGAGCACATTATTAATCTTGGTGTCGTTATGTACCACGCGCTTGACGAGCTCGCCACGCACTTGCAATCCGCGCAGAAGATCCACGATCGATTCACGCTTCATGACCAAATCGATCTCCGAGCGCGCCGATATCGCACGATCATGCTCGTCCCCCGTCACCGCCCGACACAGTGCCCGGTAGTACCGTCGGGTATCATGAAAGTGTCGAATAGTCTCATGCAGTGACGGCCCCGGTAAGTCGGCCAACATATGCTCGAATCGCCCGAAGGCGGCCCCAGCTCGGCGGGCCAGGTCCGGCGTGTCGACCGTATCATGGGTACACGTGCCTTCGATGTATACGTACGTTCGCCAATACGCGCCTTGCTGATCCACGTCGTACAACTTGCCATTCTCAGTACGAACCAGCGTTAGCGCTCTGCGTGCCGGGTCTGGCGCTCGCTCAATCCTGAGCTTTTCCCGTAGATGGGTGATCACGCGCGCGATATTTTCCATCAACCGTTCCGGCTGCGGGAATACGTGCTGATTGATACGCTGGTGGACGTAGCGGGCGCTCTGATTACCCTGCACGTAGGTGGCGACAAAGGTATCGTGAATATGCCCGCCGCGCAGCGCAATCGCACCTACCAGGCGACCGTGTAATCCAAAGTGGGGTGCTATCGCGCTTAGCGTTCGCTTCAACGCGCGCGCGCCGCCGTCAGCGCCAGCCGCCGACGGCAACGCTTTCGACCTCTCCATTCTCCCCTGTGCGTACGAGGCATATGGATGTCCTCGCCGCTATATCACTCTTCGACATCCCAACCGAACTCCTCGACTATCCGGAAGAGATCTGTCTCCGAGACAATTCCAATCGGTACAGCCTTGTCCTCTACGATAACCCGTCGTATCCCATGACTTGCCATCTTTTCAGAGAGCATCGGTAAAGTTAGGTCGGGTTGAACGGTAATCAGGGGCTTGGTTGCGATCTCACTGACCTTTGTGTTTGCTGCCGATTTATTAGCACCGACGATCTTTGTGACAATGTCCCGCTGCGTCATGATGCCCCACTGGCCATCACTGTGGGGTTCCACCAGAATCGAGCTAATGTCGTGCTTTCGCATGGAGTGCATTGCGTCTTCAACCATTGCGTCAGCCGGCACACTGACGATTGCAGACATGATGCCTGCCGCCGTCGTCGGCTGCCGGCCCGACGCTTTCATAGCTTCGACCGGGTTGGCCATACGTTGCGCCTCGCGTTCTTTTCGTTCTCGCTGAAGCGCAGCACGGCGCTCCTGTTCAAAACGAGCGAGGTCTTCACTGCTACCGGTGATCTTGGCGATAAGCGCGTCCGCGAAGGTGCTGGTCGAAACAGTGTGGGCACCGTCCATTTGCCGGGCAAAATCGTATGTAACAAACTTCTCTGCGATCACCTTTGGGTAGGCTGCATTGATAAGGTCCGCCGCTTTACCCCAACCCATATACTCGAGCATCAACACTCCAGACAACAGCAGTGAGCTTGGGTTGACCTTGTTCTGGTTCGCGTACTTGGGGGCGGTACCATGAGTAGCCTCAAACACGGCCACGTGATCACCAATATTTGCGCCCGGGGCGATGCCTATCCCCCCGACTTGCGCCGCGACAGCATCAGAAAGATAGTCTCCGTTCAGATTCATGGTGGCAATCACGTCAAACTCTCTCGGTCGCAGCTGGAGTAATTGAAAAATAATGTCAGCGATACGATCCTTGATGACAATTTTCCCTACCGGTTGTTGCCCGCCGTAGCGATCGTAGAGCTCCTCTTCAGTAATTACGTCATTACTGAACTCCTCCTTCGCGAGCTCATAGCCCCAGTTACGGAAGGCCCCTTCGGTGTATTTCATAATATTGCCCTTATGCACCAAGGTAACGCTTTCGCGATTGTGCTCCAACGCGTACTGGATTGCCTTGCGAACGAGGCGTTTACTGCCAAAGGGGCTGATCGGCTTGACCGCAAGCCCGGCCTTATCGAAGAACTTCGCGCCCAGCTTCTCGCGCAGAAAGCGACTGAGTTCTTCGTTCTCCGGTGTACCGCTCGCGTACTCGATACCGACGTACACATCCTCCGTATTTTCACGGAAGATCACCACATCTACTTCCTCGGGACGGCGCATCGGTGACGGCACACCTTCGTAGTAACGCACCGGGCGCACACAGGCATACAGGTCAAGTGCCTGGCGGAGCGACACGTTCAACGAGCGAAACCCGCCGCCTACAGGGGTCGTAAGCGGTCCTTTGATCGCGACAACCAAATCCTTGATGGCGTCCAGACTCTCCTGCGGAAAGTAGTCACCGTCATACAGGCCGGCCGCCTTCTCCCCCATGTAAAGCTCACACCAGTGGATCTTCCGCTTGCCACCGTAGGCCTTCTCCACGGCCGCGTCCCAGACTCGCAGGCTGGCGCGGGTAATATCGGGCCCTATGCCGTCGCCCTCGATAAAGCCGATTACGGGGTTGCCTGGCACGCGCAGCTTGTCGTTTCTAACCGAGATCTTTTCCGCAGCCTGTGGAATCTTGATGTGTGTGTACGTCATGCAACGGTCCTACCCTGTTAATAGAAAATCCCAGAACCCGGGCTCGCGCGCGGCACGGTAACGTCTCTCAGGAATTAAGCGGTGGGGCGCCGCGTGCAGCCCAAACCAACTGGCCGGGATGGGAGCACTTGTCCTAGTGCCTAGTATCCCCTGTTCGTCTCCCGCAACGCCAGCGCCCTGTTTGATCTGGATCAACCACCGGCACGACTGACGCCCCTGTACCATGGTCTAACATTATCCCGCCATGCGTAACTTCGCCACCTGCGATACATCCCCACGAATCATAACCGACTTGAAGACGGCAGGCGAATTATTGTCGGGGGATCGATATTCTACAGGCACCCGCCAGTTCTGCTGGCTGTGGGGTCAGCCATGGTGGGCACGAATTTGGCGTGGGCGCGGAAGCGAGTCTGGTAGACTGGCGCCCGGGCTGAAAATCGACGCGAACAAGCAATTGAGCGCACGTGGCGCGCTTGCGAAAATTTGCGGTCGCGATGCGCTACACCACGAAAGAGAACCTCAATGAACAGCACTGCGGGAAAGCTCATTTTGGTTGGTATCTCGGCGCGCGACGGGCACTGGCGCGCGCATAATTTTTCCATTGCTGTTCCAAACCGATGCTCGATCTATGTTGCCACCACGCCGGTGTACGCTGATGCTAAGGCCGTGAGAAACGCCCGCATCACCCGTCTGGTGTTCATCTTTTTTCAGGCGTTACGCCATTAACCCCTACGATGTGAGAAGCCCACCGTCGTGAGAACAAAAGGAGCTGCTTTTCTTTATTCCATTATTGACAGCGTTCGCGACTTGGCGCCGATCGTTCTGGTTATCGCGTTTTTCCAGACAATCGTGTTGCGCCAGCCCCTGCCGGACCTGGCTGGGCTGCTTATCGGTACCATGTTGGTGATTCTGGGCCTCACGCTGTTCCTGCGCGGGCTGGAGCTGGCGCTGTTCCCGATTGGGGAGTCGCTGGCACATAGTTTCGCGCGTAAGGGTAGCGTCTGGTGGCTAGTATTCTTCGCCTTTGCCTTGGGTTTCAGCACCACGATAGCAGAACCCGCATTGATCGCAGTCGCGATTGAGGCGGCGGCGGTAGCGGCCGAAGATACCGTGATCGAGAATACTGACTCGGCGCGTGCAGCCTACGCCCTTGGGTTGCGCATTACGGTGGGGCTTTCTGTCGGCGTCGCAATCGTTGTTGGCGTCTTGCGGATTATTCATGGCTGGCCAATTCAATACCTGATTATTGTCGGCTACATCGGTGTCGTCACTATGACCCCATTTGCGCCAGCGGAAATAATCGGCATTGCTTATGACGCCGGCGGGGTGACGACATCCGCTGTCACTGTGCCGCTAGTGACTGCAGTCGGTGTAGGCCTAGCCTCCAGTATCAAGGGTCGCAATCCCATGGTCGACGGATTCGGAATTATTGCCTTGGCCTCGCTGACGCCGATAATATTTGTCATGGCCTACGGGATGATTATCTGATGGGCTGGTTGCACGAGTTCCTGGCCGCCATCCAGGGAACCCTGCGCGACGTGCTGCCCATCGCGCTCATTATCGTTGGCTTTCAGGTACTTGTGCTGCGACGACGAATTCCCAATCTGGCACGGGTGCTTCGAGGTTTCCTCTATGTGGTCGTGGGGATGACCCTGTTTCTGCTAGGTCTGCAGCACGCCTTGTTTCCGTTGGGCAAACTCATGGCCAAACAACTTACCGATCCCGCCTTTATCTATGGTGTCTATGGATCGGTGGTCGCGGATCTCCAGTGGTGGGATTACAAATGGGTCTATCTATTCGCGGCTACCATCGGTTTTTCCACCACCATCGCGGAACCGGCACTGATTATGGTAGCCAAAAAAGCGCAACAGCTATCGGGTGGTGCCATCAGCATGCGCGGGCTGCGGATGGCGGTGGCGACGGGGGTAGCCGTTGGTATTGCGCTGGGGTGTTTTCGCATCATCACCGGCACGCCGCTTCACTACTATATTGTCGTCGGCTACATCGTGGTGATCGTGCAGACGCTCTTCGCTCCGCGTCTCATTATCGCACTTGCCTATGATTCGGGCGGAGTTACCACCGGCATGGTGACCGTGCCGCTGGTGGCTGCCCTCGGGCTCGGGTTGGCGAGTACGGTACCGGGGCGTAGCGTGATCATCGATGGCTTCGGGCTGATCGCATTCGCAAGCCTGTTTCCGATAATGTCGGTGATGGCCTACGCCCAGCTGGCGGAGTGGCGCATGCAACGCCCGCGCGGCAGGAAAGCCAAATTGGCTCGAGAAATGGAGGCGCAGGCGCGGCCAGACGGGGCTGCGACAACGGCAAAAGAAGAGCACAAGGTTGATGCGGAGTGAATAAAGCGGGCTAAGATCTAAGGAGGAGAATCATGCACTTCAAGCTAATCATCACGCTGGTGGAAGACGACAAGACCGATGCGGTATTGAACGCCGCCCGGGATACCGGCGCGACCGGCGCTACCGTGATCAATCAGGCCCGTGGCGAGGGGTTGGAACGCAGTAAGACATTCTTCGGGTTGGAGCTTGAAACTCAGCGGGACGTACTTATGTTTCTGGTTGAGGAGCACCTGAGTCGTAAGATTCTGGAGACTATCGCCGAGGTAGGCGAATTTGACAAAAAACCGGGCACAGGTATCGCATTTCAGATCGATGTTGATGATGCGGTCGGCGTGACTCAGCAGATTCGCAAGCTCGCCGATACCATTGAGGAGGAAATATGAAAGAGCGCAAACTCATTCGCGTACGCGATGTCATGCGACCAGAGGTCCCGATGGTGGACGGCATGGCGACTATCGAGCAGGCGCTTCGCATACTCAAGCAGCAAGACGCCAAATGCCTGATCGTAAACAAGCGCCACGAGGGCGATGAGTACGGCCTGCTGATTATCTCGGATATCGCCCGCCACGTGCTGGCCAAGGACCGCGCGCCCGAGCGGGTTAATGTTTATGAGATTATGGCTAAGCCCGTTCTCGCTGTTGACCCGGACATGGACATCCGCAACTGCGCGCGCCTGTTTACCCGATTTGATCTCTCGCGGGCGCCCGTAATAGAGCACGGCAATGTGATCGGCATCGTGAGCTTTACCGATCTGGTATTACGTGGTCTGTGTGAGTTGTACTGAGGGGCCCGGCTTCGCCTGTCAGGTTCCGACATTGCCCAAAACGGCCGCCGGCGACCGATAAGCACTCCGGCGCCCATCGACGTGACTCTTCTCAGGTTGCAGCGCTATCCTTCTCGCGCAAGGCGCGGCGCAGGATTTTGCCCACGTTGGTCATGGGCAACTCGTCGCGAAACTCCACGTGTTTGGGAATTTTATAGCCGGCCAAATTCTTGCGGCAGTGCTCGATGATGCGCTCGGCGGTAAGCTCCGGGTCCCTCCTCACGACGAAGAGCTTGACGGCCTCCCCTGATTTCGCGTCGGGTATCCCGATCGCGGCCGCCTCCAGCACCCCGTCATGGCTGACGACGACGCTTTCAATCTCGTTAGGATAGACATTGAAGCCGGAGACAAGAATCATGTCCTTTTTCCGGTCTTCGATAAAGACATACCCGTGCTCGTCCATCCGGCCCACATCGCCCGTGCGGAACCAGCCATCTTTGGAAATTGCCTTCTCGGTCTCCTCAGGACGGTGCCAGTAGCCGCGCATGACCTGCGGACCTCGCACGCAGATCTCGCCCACCTCTCCAAACGCAAGCTGCTTCCCATCATCGGTCTGTATGCTCACCTCGGTTGACGGAATAGGCATGCCAATAGCCCCAGTGTAGTCTTTGCGATCAAGCGGATTGACGCAGACCCCAGGTGATGTTTCGGTCAGCCCGTATGCCTCAATCAACGGTATTCCCGTCACCGCTTGCCATGCCTCCGCCACCGCGCGCTGCACCTGCATGCCGCCGCCCAGTGTAAGCTTGAGCCGGCCAAAATCCACCTCGTCAAATCCTGGCGTGTGCAGCAGTGCATTGAACAGCGTGTTCACTCCGGTGATCACACTAAATTTTACTTTCTTGAGCTCCTTGACGAAGGCGGGAAAATCTCTCGGATTCGTGATCAAAACATTTTGCGCTCCGATCTTAAGAAACACGAGGCAATTCACTGTGAGTGAAAAGATGTGATAAAGCGGCAAGGCCGTAATGACAACTTCCACTCCTTCGTCCATGCTCGGAGCGACCCACGCCGAGGCCTGCTGCAGATTGGCAACCATATTCCCGTGCGTCAGCATCGCGCCCTTAGCAACGCCGGTGGTGCCGCCCGTATACTGCAGAAAAGCGATATCGTCATGCGTGAGGCACACCTCTTCTAGCGCCTTGGGGTTCACGGCGTTCAGAGCGTTTGTGAATCTTACCGTCCCCCGAATATTCCACGATGGAACCATCTTCTTAATGCGCTTGACCACAAAGTTGACCAGGGCCGACTTGGGGAACGGAAACATGTCTCCAATCTGGGTCGTAATCACGGTCTTGATCGGCACATTCGAGAAGACTTGCTCCAATGTGTGCGCGAAATTCTCAAGAATAACGATCGCCTTGGTGCCCGAATCGTTCATCTGGTGCTCGAGCTCGCGCGGCGTGTAGAGCGGATTGACGTTCACGGCTATCATCCCGGCGCGCAAGATACCGAACAGGGCGACCGGGTATTGCAATACGTTGGGCATCATGATGGCCACTCTGTCGCCTTTCTCGAGCCCGACAACTTTTTGAAGATAGGCGCCGAAGCGCCGGCTGTGCTCGTCGACCTCAGCGTATGTGAGGGTCACCCCCATGTTGCTGTAAGCCGGCAGGTTCTTGTATTTACTGCTACTTTTTTCGATGATGTCCTTGAGCGATGTGAACTGGGCCAGGTCGACCTCGGCGGGGACACCTTTTTGATAATGCTTCAACCAGATCTTCTCCACGACACCCTCCTGGCGGTTTTCGAGTGCAGGCGCAGGCCCAACGCTGATCACGCCTGCACGCACAGCAACGCAGCCGCTACGGGCGTGGGGACGCGGCACCGCGCCCGCGATTCTGACACGCGAGCTTCGCCGGCGACAAGGCTGCGACGCAAGAAGGGCGAATCAGGACGAAGACCGATGCACCAGGACCAGCCCTCAGCGACCCGTGGCTGCCGCGGGGTGTCAGGTCCTCAGCGCAGCGTTCCGATGAAGCTGACGACGTCGCTCACGTCCTGTTCATTCGGCAGCAATGCGTTCGCCATGGATCGCATGGTCTGCCCGTAGGTGTCCTCTTCATGGTAACCGCGTCGGCCTGCCCGGAAGTTCCGCAGCTGGCGCAGCAGGTACCAGTCATGCTGGCCCGCCAGGCGCGGGCCGAACCCCTCGCTGCCTTCACCGCGCTCACCGTGACACGAGCGGCACGGCGCGAACGCGATCCTGCCCTTGTCGCTGGGACCGGCGCCGGGCGCCGCTGCGAGCTGCTCGGCAGTCAGCGTGCCGATATAGGCCACCACATCAAGCACGGCCTGTTCATCCGGCAGCGTCTTCGCTATGGCCGCCATCAACTGACCGTAGCGATCATCCTTGTGTGTGCCGCGCAGGCCCGCCTTGAAGTTCTGCAGCTGGAGAATCAGATACCAATCGTGCTGGCGCGCCAGCTGCGGCGCACCGGCTTCCTCGTTTCCCTGCCCGCGCTCGCCGTGGCAGGCCTGGCAGGCGCCAAAGCGCTCCTTGCCCTTTGCCGGGTCACCGCTCGCACCCCAGAGCGGCGCCGGCCCCATGACAAGCAGCAACAGCGCGCCCAGCATCACTCGTCCCGTAGTCCATGGGGAGGTGGTCGACGCGGTGCCACAACGTGTTGCGACGCGGTGTAACACGGGCCTAGGGTAATCGCTTCGCATATAATGCCTCCTACAATGTAGGTCTCCGGGGGAAAGACGATGCCTTACCTGATCGTGCGTGCTCAGACGTCGCGGCGAATGCTCACCGCGACGGCGTTCGTGCTCGCGTCGCTTTTCATGGCTCCCGCTGTGGCGTTCGATCAGGCTGAGCTGGACCGCCTGCTCAAGACCAAGCACTGCAATGGTTGCAATCTTGAGGGTGCCGACTTGCGCGGCAAGGCACTGCAGGGGGCCGAGCTGCGATGGGTCATGCTCGATCGTGCGGACCTGCGCGGCGCCAACCTCAAGGGCGCCGATCTAACGGGGGCCTCCCTGCAGGGCGCCAGGCTCGAGCGGGCTAACCTGCAGGGCGTCCGGCTCGAGGGCGCACGGCTGCTCGGCGTCGACTTGTCCGAGGTGAAGCTGATCGGCGCGGACCTGCGGTGGGCCGATCTCCGGCACCTCGATGTAGATGTCGACTTCGAGTTCGTCGAGCTCATCGGCGTCCAGCTGGAAGGCGCGCGCTTCAAGGACGGCGTGCGCTGCGGCGGTTTCCCGCCCAAGGGTGGCTGGGGATGCGTGATAAAGTGACCCGGTGACGCCCCGCCTCGCACTAACGCGACTGCACGAACCTGCCGTTCACAGCGTGGCCCGGCCTTTTGACAGGCCGGGCGATGCTGTGATCCAACGCCTGCGTGGCAAGTATCGTATCGTTATTTAATGCGATTGAAATTGTAGACGAAATCGCCGCCCGGGGCCGCCTTGTGGCACGCGATGCAGCCCTTGGGCTTACCTTTGGCTACCTTGCCCGCGAGCTGCATGCCCTTGGGATTCTTTGCGAGTGACCCGTCGGGATTGTATTTCACCCAGAACCAGTCCTTGTCCTCGGGATCATAGCCCTTGCGCTTGAACATGACGGTGATCGCCTTGAGGTACTTGCCGGGGTTGTTGGCAACCGCGGTCTTGCTTACCCCGGGCCCGCCGTAATTGCGCTTGACAATAACCGCACCGGTCGTTCCCTTCACTTTCACTGTCCCGTCGATGGCGTCCAGGACAGCGCCATGTGGCGCTTGGCCCTTGTACGGCGTGCTCATGATGGCGTGGGATCCCACCATGTGGGCCTTGGTGAGCGCCTTCCACAGCGCCTGGGAGTACTTGACATCATCGGGTCCGCCGAAAGGGGGTGCCATCTGCGCCCACGCCGCGCCAGCCATCAGGAACCCAGAAAGGGTCGCGACCATTAGGTACTTGTTCTTCATTTCCGTGCCTCCTCTTGATTGGTAATGTGATTGATACTGACCGTATATGACCGGCGAACCGCCGGAATCCTTTCGGTCCATCGGCAAAAAATCGGATTTTCCTTCGCGGCCGCCGCCACATTTGTAACCGCTTATTTTTTGGCCTTTTTTGCGCCGAAGGCAAACAAACGCCTTGCTCACACACAACAGTGCCGGCCGTAAGCGCGCGTTCCCGGCACCTCGCATGGCTTGCGCACACCATGCCCGGCGTCGCCGTGGGCCTGCCATGGCAGCTCACGACGGCCCCGCCGCTGCTTGCCCCAATGCATTGCCGCAGCGTGCCGCCCGACCACAGCTGCCCGTTCCGGCGAGGCCCGCATGGATCAAGGGCGCGCGCACTCGGGCGATGAGGCCGTATGACTCAATCAGCGCGGGCGCGCTGGCTCTCGCTGCGGTAGATCGTCGTGTCCGGCTTGAATGCCGCCCATGTGAACCAGAAATGGTTGGCGTGCACAATCGGCGTAAGTTTCTTCCCGGCCAGCGGGCCATCAATCGCCTCACCGAGGATATTCCATACGCTCCCGGTCTCACGATCGACAAAGTGCTCGCCCTCGGCGCGGTATCTAAGCTTCTCTCCATCCAGGTTCGGATCAAACACCCCGGTCGCACCGACATCGGCGGCATCAGCAATCGATTGCGCGCCCAGCGCCGAGCGCGCTCCGGGTTTGAACAATATCACCATCTCCTGGCCGTTCAGCGTGTAGCTAACTACCCTTTCCGAGCGCAGCACCCCGAACGGAAACGCTGCACTGACCTCGCCAATCGTCACGGCCAGCACGCGCTCCTTTGGCTGTAACCGATCATCGAGCTTGCCGTCAAACAGAAATGGCGGGGTGTCAGCACGATCATAGCCTACGTACGGATTGTCGCCATAACGGCGAAGATAACCGGTTTTCTTGGACAACACCTTGCCCTGCGGGTGCGCAGCCTTGAAATCCGACCAAGCGATGATCGAGGACGGCAGAATGCGGAGTTTCTTTCCTGCCAGCTGTCCGATGATCGCGTTCCCTGTGAGTTGCTGCCACCATGACTCGGTTTGTCGGTCCCACATGATCAGATCGCTGTTGCGAAGATTGCCGGAAACGCCAAAATCGTATACGACGCCGTCAAGTTTTCGGTCGAATATCAAGACGGAGTTGCACAAAGGACAAAAGCTGACGGTCACCGGCATACCGCCGACCTCATCGTTCACGAGCTCGTGCCAGATCATCACTTGCAGCGGGTAGGCGCGGGCGTCCCCGTTGATCTCGAGCGCAATCACGGGCTCCTGCTTCGCAAGCCAACCGTCTGCATCGGCGACTGTGACGAACTCGGGTTTGTCGATTGGCGGAATACCATCACGCGGAACACCGCCAGAAAGTACCTCATCGAACGGCACACTGTGTCTGCTGAAGTCGGTTTTCCAACCGTAGGTCGAGATCCGCGAGCTTGCCAGCTTCTCACGGTAATCGGGATCCGGTTTTACAAGCTGGCCCGACGTCGTCGAACCGGCCGCCACAGATTGACTCAGGCTTGCGACGATCACGAGCGCGCCGAGCGCCAAGATCTCAGTAGCTGACATGTTTTTCAGTATCATTAAAGAGTTCTCTCCTGTCATTTTTATCCCAAGCCTGGCCGCTAAACCGCAGTGGTCACGACTCGCGGGTGAACGTTGTCAACATGCCATGCGATTCCTGGCGCCCTATCCGCCAATCTATCGTTGCAGCAAGTGCTCTGCCATGGCCGTCAGCGCATCACGATTCAACACACCGTTCCATCTCTTAACCAGTTTACCGTTGGCATCTATAAATATGGTGGTCGGCATTGCATACACCTGGTAAAGCTTTATAACCCGCTGATCCTCAGTGAACCCCGTGGGATAGCTAACCCCGAGCTCAGTTACCAACCGTCGCGCATCGTCCCGACTGCCCAAATCGGTAAATGCACCAACATCGATTCCCAAGACGGCGATCCGGGCCTGGAAATCCTCATAGAATCCCTGAAACTCCGGCATCTCTACCCGGCACGGCGGGCACTGCCCGGCCCAGAAATTAAGCACCACCGGTTTTCCACGAAGATCGGAAAGACGCTGAGCGCTGCCTGCCCTGCCGTTGGCACTGAAAAGAGTGTATGTAAAGTCAGGGACGGGATCTCCGAGCGCCAGGCCCGCCGCATCGCTGGCCCCGGCACCACTGAGGATCAGCCCCAGTATCAGGGCGAAATATCGCCGGCCGCGGAATCGATGACACCGACAGATGCCGCGCCTTGGCCGGCGCTCGGCTCGCCCCGCCAGGCCCATGATGATGTATCCGCCTTGCGTTTCCCGCACTGCGCCGTGGCAGCTGAACATACGCACTGACCCTATTCCGATTGTTTCTGTCAGACCGCGCCCCCCGGGTTTAGTTCACCAGCGGGCCGTCGAGATACAGCGCGGCCCCGACGTTCAAACGTCAAAGCCGTAAAATTATAAGACCGCTGCAAGCGCGAAAATATTTCAGACAGTTTGAGCCGATCGATACCCAGGAAACAGACTAACCGATGTTGGCGCACCGGCGGTCACCGAGCACGACGAGCACCGTTCCCGGCACGCGAGTGCCGCTTTTGACTCCCAGCATGCCGATCAGCAGAAGGATGGAATCACGGCCACACCCTGCGAAAGCCCTGATAGCGGAAGTATGCAACGGCGCGTACAGCCGTTAGAATGGACGTGCGGAGCTTCGACCGGATGCGGCCTCGAACACCGCGCACAAAACGGTGAGTGCCCGTCCCACCCGCCGCCACTGCACCCTCTGACCAGGCAGCTATGAGACGAATTATGCGATTACTTTTCTTTCCCATTGTCCTGTTTTTCGTATTTTTAAGCGCGGCGTTCGCCACGCACGAGATGGACCATCGATACAACGTCAAAGGCTTCGTCCTCGACGCCAATGAAGACCCTATCTCCAACAGCGCCGTGTCAATACGGCTTGGTAACCAAGTAATCGGCTATCAAAAAACCAACTCGCAGGGTCATTACGATATTCGACTACATCTGCACGATCGTGATCTCGGGCGCAATCTTCAAATCCGCACTGCGGCTGGACAAGCGAGCATCCGTGTAACGTTTACTCCCGGCGACAAGTCCACGCGGCGCATTCATTACGCCAACGTAATCGGTGGCAGGCTCGTCGAACAGCGGCTCACCCGAAATGCGTTTCCACTATGGGGCTACGCGGCCATCGCGTCTGCGGCTGTCGCGCTGGCGGCTGCCATGATGATCGGAAAGCGCATTAGGCGAAAACGGAAACGCGAGCAGACGAAAGCACGGAGAGACAAAAGAAAGCGGCGCTAACCACTGCTTTTACTCAAATTCCAGGCTAGCGACGGTATTAGATACCAAATGCTCGATCCCTGTATGGGGCTAGGCTGCATGCTTCTAGCACGGCAGTGGGCGCTAACGCGAAAATGCTCGCGCATGCAGTGCGCCGACACGATTGCGCTTTGCCGGCGTCATGCCTGTTGCACGTCCTGTACCATTTTCGTAAGCCGTGCCACATCGTGAATAACCAGCTTGCCGCTACGCCGCTCGATTAGCCCAGTCTCGGTGAGATGGTTCAGTTCCCGCGTGACCGCTTCGCGGTGCGTGCTGATCCGACTGGCCACATCCGCATGGGTTGGCGCCGGTGAGATCTCCGCGCTGTTGTCGTCGTGCATATGCTCACGCGCCAGGCGTAACAGCTCGGCATGGATTCGGTTCTTCACTCCGAGCGTACTGAACTCGATGACGCGATCCGACAGCCGACGAATCAAGTTGGCCAATTCCTTCAATGTGGCCTCGGTGACCGCCGGATGTGCACGCAAGGCCTCCCAGAAACGCTCGGAGGGCATGGACAAGATTAATGAATCAGCCAAGGCAACTACGGTTGCCGAACGCGGCCTGCCGTCGATCGCAGATAGGTCGCCGAACATCTGCCCCGAACCGAGATCACGGAAGCTAACCTGCCGACCGGAGCGCGAGTAGATTGTCACGCGGACGTCGCCGCTGACAATGAAATAGACGTCGCTAGACTCGTCCTGCCGGGAGACAACCTGCTCATTGACCGAGTAGTAGCGCGCGTCACAACTCGTCGCCAGCGCCCGCCGCTCGTCGGCTGCCAAACGTTGGAACACCTCGATGCCGCGTAGCGTCTCTGCGGTTATCGTCGCCATCTGATGCTACGGCTTCCCGACATTCAGGTCGTCTCACCGAAGACAGGCGGGCTCAGCAAACGCACCTGTTGGCGGCTTCGTCGCTCATAACAGCCAGCCTCTAATTTGGCTCATCTACAGGGTACCGGGAAAGGCGCCCCCATCGATGAGTAGATTTTGCCCCGTAATATAGCCCGCCCACCGGCCACAAAGAAAAGCGCAGGCCTGCCCGAATTCCTCCGGCGAGCCAAAGCGCCGGGCCGGATTGGCCTGCTGCCGCGCGTTCCATACATCTTCAAAGGATTGCCCGCTGGTCTCGGCGAGGCTCGCTACTGTCGCCCGCAGACGGTCGGTTTCGAACGGTCCGGGCAGCAAGTTGTTGATCGTGACATTGGTGCTCACTGTCTTGCGCGCAAGCCCCGCGACAAAACCGGTCAGACCCGCCCGGGCCCCATTTGACAGGCCGAGAATATCAATCGGCGCCTTGACCGCGCTTGAGGTGATGTTAACGATGCGCCCGAACTGTTGGGTCATCATGTGGTCCACGGTCGCCTTGATAAGCTCGATCGGCGTCAGCATATTGGCGTCGATTGCCCTGATCCAGTCCGCCCGTGTCCAATCGCGAAAATCCCCCGGTGGGGGACCACCGGCATTGTTGACCAGAATATCGGGGGCAGGACAGGCTGCAAGTGCCTGCTCACGGCCTTCGGATGTTGTAATATCGGCGGCCACGGGCGTGACTTCGACCTGGGTCTCGCGACGAATCTCATCAGCCGTGTGCTGCAACGGTGTGGCTGTGCGAGCGACAATGGTTACACTAACCCCTTCGTGCGCGAGCGCCATCGCGCAGGCACGGCCCAACCCCTTACTGGCTGCGCACACGAGCGCCTTTTTCCCGGCGATTCCCAGATCCATCAGATGACGCCATCCCGAATGGTAAGCGGGCCACGAGCCTTGCTTTCTACGCCGCCTGCAAGCGTGCGTCAAGGCAAGCGCCGCCCTCACAGGCCATCGCCGCGCGCCCGGAGATGAGCGGAGAACACACGTAAAGTTCACAAATACGGACGTGTGTTCAGTCCGCACGCCCACGGAGACATGCCTGAGCCCATAGGCCCAAATTTCGGCGTAGAGACCAAACGAAATGACAAGGTGGCGTAGATTTGACGCACGACAAGCACGTGCTGACCAGCGCCTCGGTTATACCGATTGCTGGAACACGGCAGGAGTGTCGGAAGCAGGTTAACGCGGTTTGGTCGGTTTGCCGGGATGCGTGCTCTGTCGCACAGTTTTGTGCATACCGCCGCCCCGAACCTGCAGTCTTGCAACCTCGGAGACCGACATCGACACCGACCACCCACACTGACAACGCCCGGCGTTTGCCACTAAAGTGGCATCGCACGCCGGGCACTTGGTTGTGCCCAGTCGTGGTGCGGTCGTCATCACCTCATCGGCCTTGGCCGCTTGCGTGGCGGTAAAAGCGGCTCCCGCCCGGCTGCTGGTCGTTACACGGGAGTCGTCGTCGCGCGCGACGATGGAGCCCTGAACACTTTTCGCTCTGAGCGCCTCGGCAACAATAATCGCGCGCCAACCATCCGCTTGCCCGGGTTGTGTCTTGCCCGAGCGGCGGCTACGGTCACGGTGCGCCTCTAGCCTGCCCTCGGCCGCGCGTACGCACTGCTGCGCCAGCTCAGCTTGTGCCACGGCGGCAGCATGCTGGGCTGTCGCGGCTTGCGCGGCTTTTTGCTCATTACCCGGCTCCTTGGCAGCATCGTGGGCAGCGGTTTTCGCAGCTTCTATGGCCTGCTCGGCCCGCCCCGTAAGGTATTCCTCGATCAGCGACTCTTCCCTGATAGCAAGCTCCAGGGCCAGCTCCGGATCCTTGAGGTAAATCGGATTAAACAAATACCCGCACTCACACAGCACCGCACCCGCGCTGCTGGCAGCCGAGCACTGAGGGCAAATCTTATCGAACGCACTCATGCTAGCAATGCCGTGTCACCGGGCTGGGGGCCGAAGACCTGTGGGTAAGCGAGGAACAGTGAAGACGCCGGTTCGCACCATGAACCCGACCTGTGGCGGTGTCGCCGCGCCGCTAAGTACGCTGCGGCAACACGCAGATTTCCGCAGCAAACAGTCCGTCTGAAATTCCTATCCATGGGCTCGTCCTTAAAACAAATATAGACCATAGGCTGCAGAACTGACAGATTCGCGCCTAGTGCCCGATATTCACGGAAAAATACCCGAAAAGCGGGCCCGGGTGGGCCGCAGGCAGCGACCGGCGGTCATTGCGTGGCAGGTTTCGACCCAGGCTAATCAGCGCCGCCCGGGGTGGCCGGTTCGGCTGCCTGAAAACCGATCTTCGCGTGGGTGCCATCGCAGAACGGCTTATTCTTTGATCCGCCACAACGACATAAAGCGATTGGCCGCCTCGCGATGCTATACGCGTTGCCGTTCCCATCAACGACCGTGACATCCTCGCCTTCCACCAGATAGGGGCCGTCTTGCCGAACAGTAATCTTGGCCATTTTCCGCCTCCGCTCTCGTTCGCACCACGAAAGCAAACTATATCACAACAATCTTGGTTTTCGTTTCCAATCACTACACGATCACACTCTCACCCGCGACCGGACGACAGCACTCCGGGGGACCAGGGACATCCGAAAAAAAGACGTAACGGAGGAGTCGATCAATGTTTGACAGAATCCTAGTAACTATCGACGGTTCCGAGCCGGCGCAAAGTTTTGTTTGCGTTTCTCTGAAATATGGTTGACTTCAAGATCGCCGGAACGGTGCGCCTGGATGTAGCCAGAAAACTTTCGGCGCCCGAAAATCCAATAGAGTGGCAGTGCAAGATAGGGAATCGTCACTAACGATATCGCCCAGGCAATAGCGCCCTGCGCGGTACGCACGTACATAATCGCGTTGATGCTCGTAAGCGCACCGGTAATGTGCGCAGCCGCGACGAGCACACCGATAAGCGTGAATTCCTGGCCAACTGTCACGCGCGTAATCCAATCTGACCTGAAAAAATACCGCCTAACGGCGGAATGCTCGGACCAGACAAAGAAATCTTAAACGGACTCAATATAACGATCTTGATCGCCCGGTAGCGCATCGAAGTATATCGATCTGGCCTTGACGCTCTTACTCATCCGTGACGCATCCCTGGCTCGCATCTTTAACATTCTTGATGTACTTGAACAGTGTTCCGCGAGCGGCCTTGTACGGCGGCATCGTCCACGCATTACGCCGACGCTTCATTTGCTTGTCGCTGACATCGACGTTCAGCGTATTCTCGACGGCATCGATGGTGATCGTGTCGCCATCCTGGACCAACGCGATGGGGCCACCCTCCTGCGCCTCGGGCACGACATGGCCGATGAGAAATCCGTGCGAGCCGCCCGAGAATCGCCCGTCGGTGATCAGCGCCACATCCTGGGCCAGCCCCGCGCCCACCAGCGCCGAGGTCGGTGTAAGCATCTCTGGCATCCCGGGACCGCCCTTGGGTCCTTCGTAGCGGATGACGATTACGTCACCCTTGTTGATCTCTTTACGCTCCAGCGCAGCAAGCATCTCTTCCTCGGAGTCGAACACGCGCGCCGGCCCGGAGAAGCGTTCCCCTTCTTTGCCTGTGATCTTCGCCACCGCACCGCCCGGTGCCAGGTTGCCACGCAGGACGCAGAGATGCCCGGTCGGTTTTATCGGGTTATCCCACGCACGGATGACGTCCTGGCCTTGCTTCAGCTCCGGCAGGCCGGCCAGATTCTCGGCCATCGTCCTGCCGGTAACCGTCAGGCACTCGCCGTTCAGCAACCCATGCTGCATTAAGTACTTCATTACCGCCGGGGTACCACCAACTCGGTGAAGGTCTTCCATGACGTAGCGGCCGCTCGGTTTGAGGTTGGCGAGGTAAGGCACACGATTGCTTACTACCTGGAAGTCATCGATTGTCAGCCGCACATCGACAGATCGCGCCATAGCGATCAGATGCAGCACCGCGTTGGTGGAGCCACCGAGCGCTATCACGATAACCATTGCATTCTCGAATGCCTCTCGGGTCATGATGTCGCGCGGCTTGATATCCCGCTCGAGTAGCTCGCGTATCGCCGCGCCGGCTCGATAGCACTCCTCGAGCTTCTGCGGGTCTACAGCCGGCGTGGAGGCGCTGTAGGGCAACGACATTCCCAGGGCCTCGATAGCCGAGGCCATGGTATTGGCCGTGTACATCCCGCCGCAGGCCCCTGCCCCGGGGCAAGCATTTCGCACAATCGCCTGGCGCGCGCGCTCATCGATCTTGTGTGCGATGAACTCCCCGTAGCTCTGGAACGCAGAGACCACGTCCAGCGGCCGACCGTCCCAGTGCCCTGCCCTGATGGTGCCGCCGTAGATCATGAGTGCCGGGCGATTCACCCGCCCCATGGCCATCACACAGCCCGGCATGTTCTTGTCACATCCGGGTATCGAGACGTTGGCGTCATACCATTGGGCGCTCATCACGGTCTCGATCGAATCGGCAATGAGGTCGCGTGACTGCAGCGAGTAGCTCATGCCCTCGGTGCCCATCGCGATACCGTCGCTGACGCCGATGGTGTTAAACCGCATGCTGACCAGGCCAGCGGCCATCACACCCTCCCTGACCCTCTCCGCCAGTTGGTTCAGATGCATGTTGCAGGTGTTGCCCTCCCACCAGACGGTGGCGATGCCGACCTCGGCCTTGCTCATATCCTCATCCGTCATGCCCGTACCGTAGAGCATGGCCTGAGAGGCGCCCTGCGATTTAACCTGGGTGATGCGGGAACTAAACTTGTTCAGCTTGTGAGCCATGGCTCTCTCCAGAACTACTAGCCGTTTTTTTGACCGCCATCGCCACAACAATAGCAGCGACAGATGAATTGGGCACAATTTTACCGTAGAGTCACAGCTATGCCGAGGGTAACCATGAGAACGGACTGAATCATTGGAAAAGGTGCGCCTATCCAAACTGATGGCCCAGCACGGGCTGTGTTCGCGCCGGGAGGCAGACGCCTTTATCGAACGCGGGTGGGTCTATGTCGACGGGGAGCGGATCACTACCCTGGGCACCAAGGTTTACCCGCAGCAGGCGATCGCTCTGGACAAGAAAGCCCGGTTGCAGCAAGGCCAAGCGGTGACCGTCCTGCTGCATAAGCCAGTCGGCTACGTTTCGGGCCAGCCGGAAAAGGGTTATCCCGCAGCCATTTCACTGATCCAGAAACATTCGCAGTACAGGCCCCATGGGGCCGGCCAGGCGTTGCGGCCAACACTTTGCAAAGGCCTGGCCCCGGCAGGAAGGTTGGATATTGACTCCACAGGCTTGCTGGTGTTGACGCAGGACGGGCGCATTGCGCGCGCACTGGTCGGAGCGGATTCCAACATCGAAAAGGAATACCTTGTTCGCGTCGAGGGCAGGCTTCACAGAAAAGGGCTTGCGCTGCTGCACCACGGGCTTGTGCTCGACGGCAGACCATTGAAGCCCGCGCAGGTATCGCGGCTAAACGAAAACCAGCTCAAGATCATCCTTTTGGAAGGAAGGAAGCGTCAGATCCGACGGATGTGCGAGCAGATCGACTTGAACGTGATCGGCCTCAAGCGTGTGCGCATTGGTCGCGTCCGCCTCGCCAATCTGCCGCTGGGTCGTTGGCGACTCCTTCGCGAAGATGAAGAGTTTTGACGGCGTTTCACAGAAAAATATGCAGTCTACGCAGAACAAAGCAGCGACCGCACGCTCCCGTCGACTCCTACCAACAAAACCTCATTGTTGACCCATTTAAGTAACCAACGGTCGCGCACTTGTACAAGCTAATTCGCCCATTACTGTTTCTTCTGGACGCCGAGATTAGTCATGACCTCGTCTTCGGGCTCGTGCGGTTGCTGTATCTTGTTCCCGGCACGCGCGTGTTGGTGCGCCTCCTGCTGGCCAAAAGAACCCCGCGGCTTCCCGTTGAGGTAATGGGTCTGCAATTCGCCAATCCGATCGGGCTTGCGGCCGGCCTCGACAAAAATGCACGCAATATTCGCATTCTGAGCGATTTGGGATTTGGCTGGCTCGAGCTCGGCACCGTTACGCCGCGACCCCAGGCCGGCAACCCCCGGCCCCGGTTATTCCGGCTCGCCACTCATCACGCCTTGATCAACCGCATGGGATTCAACAACATCGGCGTGGAGCGCTTTCTGGATTCCCTGAACAGACAGGGCCCCCGCGGGCTCATCGGGATCAACATCGGCAGGAACAAGGATACTCCTGACGAGCACGTAATCGACGATTATCTGCGGGCGTTCGCAGAAGTTTTCACGTCAGCGGACTATATTGCTATCAATATCTCATCGCCCAACACGCCCGGGCTGCGCGATCTCCAGGACCGGAAGAAGCTCGACGAACTCTTGTTACGACTGAAACACCAACAGGTCACCTTGGGTCGAACGCGCCGGGTCTATACGCCGATGGCAATCAAGGTGGCCCCGGATCTCAATGATGACCAGGTTGCCATGATTACGAAACTGGCGCTGGACCACAAGCTAGACGCCATCATCGCAACCAACACGACGCTCACGCGCCCGGGCCTGGAACACGTCTTGCGCGCGCGCGAGCCCGGTGGATTGAGCGGACGCCCGCTCAAGGAATTGTCCACGTCGGTAATCCACAAGCTCTACACCCACCTGCAAGGCAAGATCCCGATAATCGGGGTCGGCGGTGTAGAGACCGCCGATGACGCCTGGGAGAAACTCGTGGCGGGTGCGGACCTGATTCAGATCTACACCGCGTTGATTTATCAGGGGCCGAGTGTAGTACGCAAGATCGTAGCGGGGCTCGCACGCCGGGTCGCAGCCTCAGGATGCGCCAACCTCGCCGAAACGGTGGCCAAGGCACGTACCGAACCTCACCTAATGAAGTAACAAGTTTCAGATTATAAGCAGCAAGGACCGTTTCCACTTTTCCTTGCTGCTTATCACCTGTTACTTGCTCCTTGTTTCTCTTTCATCCACCAAATACACCGGTTATTGGCCGGCATCGCGCGATCCTCCACAAGCTGCAGGCCATGAGCGCACGCAAGCGCATTCACGGCATCGAAATCGCGCACGCCACTTTCGGGATCGCGTGACCTCAAGCACTGGTCAAACCTCTTATTGGTCGGTTCGAAGGGTCGACCCGCATAGCGATAGGGTCCGTACACAAACAGGATGCCCGTGGAATCGAGCAGCTGGCCGGCGCCCGCGAACAGCCGCTCGACGCCCACCCAGGGCACGATATGGATCGTATTGATACACACGACCGCCTGTGCCTGCATGACGGGCCATGGGTCGGAAAACAAATCCAGCACTCGAGGCTCAAGCAGGTTTGCAGCGTCACCGGCGGCGGCCCAAGCGTGCATGCTCGGGAGATTCTCAGCCAGGTCGGTGGGTTGCCATTGCAGCTGTGGCAAGTGCTCTGCGAAAAATACGGCATGCTGACCGGTTCCGCTGCCGATCTCCAGCACGAGTCCGGATGTTGACAGGGCATCACGCAGCGTGGCCAGTATCGGGCCT
>Ga0255058_10000534_pt1 | contig 22449 bp, 16 predicted proteins | sample Cases_109_9_MG_FD_188637 | JGI IMG/M metagenome (GOLD analysis project Ga0255058, IMG submission 188637) | Seawater microbial communities from Amundsen Gulf, Northwest Territories, Canada - Cases_109_9 | ecosystem: Environmental > Aquatic > Marine > Gulf | place: Canada: Northwest Territories... | reverse complement strand
TCCACCGCTGTCCGCCGGCGACCAGCCGGCGAGTGAGCGTACGTGCTCCTCCGTGACGATATCGCCGTCGCAGCGGCGCAAGAGGTTCTCGAGGAGGATGCGAATCGTGAAGGGAAGCGCCTCGATGCCAACGGAATCGAGGGCGCTGAGCCGGTAGTAGCGCACCGCGCCGGCCGAAGTGTCGAGGCTGGCGAGGGCGCCAAAAGGATCGGGGCGGGTTGCCATCGGTGTCTCCAGTTTATCAGGCCCGAGGGAAGCGAGAACGGCGTGCTTGTCCTGCTATACTGGCAGACGCCCGACCTACTACTCCTGAGCATCGCCCGCAGACCTGGGAAAGGAGCGCACTCCGATGGCGATCAAAGCCTACGTGTTGATCGTGACTGACCCTGGCAACACGAAGAACGTGCTGGAAGAGATCCAAGGCATGAAGGGAATCGAAGCGGTCCACGAAGTCATGGGCCCGTACGACATCGTCGTTGAGATATCCGCCGATAACCTGCAGGACATCCCGCGTATCCTCGGCGACCGCATCCGCCCGATCGAGGGCGTGCAGAGCACGACGTCCCTCGTCACCTTCCCCGACTAGCAGGCCTACAAGCCAGCAGTGATATGATGGCCGGCGCCAGGGGGAGGCCATCTAGGGGATGCTGAGATTCGTTGCTGCTGGTCTGACGCTAGCCTCACTTGCCGCCGCAGGCGGCAAGGATGATGCGACTCCCACGCTCTTAAGTGACTCGGGCAACACTATCACCTTCCCCGATGCGTCTGGTACCGCCCACTGGCACATGTCTCTAGTACTGGACGGTCGGGGTTATCCGGTGGTTAGTTACTGGGACGTCGAGAACGGTGACCTGAAGGTGCTGCACTGCGGTGACCCGACCTGCAGCAGCGGTAACGTCGTCACCTCACCCGATATGGTTGGGAACGTCGGCTCCTACACGTCGTTGGCGCTAGACGGCGAGGGTAATCCGGTTGTCAGCTACTTTGACTCCACCAACTTCGACCTGAAAGTGCTGCATTGTGGCGACGCCAACTGCACCTCAGGCAACGTCGTCAGCGCCCCCGATGCGTTGCACAGCGTTGGCGAGTACACGTCGCTGGTGCTGGACAGAAGCGGCAACCCGGTGGTTAGCTACTACGACCACACCAACCGAGACTTGAAGGTGCTGCATTGCGGAGACGTGACTTGTAGCTCGGGAAACGTCGTCGCTGCCCCGGACACGGCCGGCAACGCCGACTCCGACACGTCGCTGGTGCTAGATGGTGCCGGAAACCCGGTCGTCAGCTACTCAGACGTCGCCAACGATGACCTGAAGGTGCTGCACTGTGAAGACCCCAACTGCAGCTCTGGTAACGTAATCACCGCTCCCGACACGGCGGAAAGAGTTGGCCTTAGCACGTCGCTGGTGCTGGACGGCATCGGCAACCCGATCGTCAGTTACCTGAACTACACCAACTTCGACCTGAAGGTGCTGCACTGCGGGGACGTGACTTGTAGCTCGGGAAACGTCATCACCTCCCCCGACACGGCCGGCATCGTTGGCTCCTACACATCGCTGGCGCTTGACGACGGTGGCAATCCCGTCATCAGCTACTGGGACGTCGCCAACGGTGACCTCAAGGTGCTGCACTGCGGCGACGCGTACTGCAGCGCACTGCCCCAGGATGACTAGCCGGCCAGCTCTCCCGCTCGTTCAAAGACTGTGTCCAGCATCTCCTCCGTCAGGCGACCCGTGAACGTATTCTGCTGGCTCGGGTGGAACGAGCTAACGATCGTCCGCTCGCCTTGCCCGGCTGGGCCTTCGATCGCGATCTCCGCGCCGTGGCCGAACTTCGGCTTTGGACGCAGACTGAAGACGCGCGCGAGCCCGTCCAGCGCGTACGCTCCCAGCGCCACGATCACTCGCAGGTCCGCCAGCAGCGCGATCTCGCGTTCCAGATACGGCAGGCACTTGTCACGCTCCTCCGGCGTTGGGCGGTTCGCCGGCGGCGCGCAGCGGTTGACCGCCGTCACGTAGGCGCCGGTCAGCCGCAGGCCGTCGCCACGGTGCTCGCTCGTCGGCTGGTTGGCAAAACCGGCGCGGTGTAGCGCTCGGTAGAGCCAGTCGGCGGAGCGGTCGCCGGTGAAGACGCGGCCGGTGCGGTTGCCGCCGTGGGCGGCCGGCGCCAGCCCGACGACGAGCAAGCGTGCGTCCGGATCGCCGAAGCCGGGGACCGGGCGGCCCCAGTACTCCCAGTCACGGAAGGCGGCGCGCTTCTCGTGCGCGGTCCGTTCCCGCCACTCGACCAGCCGCGGGCAGCGAAAGCAGCCAGTGATGTCGTCTCGGACGCGTTCGAGGGAGTCGGGCACGGCTAACATCGTACGATGCGGCCGCAACCAGACCGATGTCACTTTGGTTGGGTCCGGACCCGCCGGGCCATCCTTCACATCGCACCGGCGATCCGCTATAGTTGGCGCCCTATGATGCAAATGCACCATCGACGCCCATCGTTCGGGGCAGTCGCGCTGGGCATTCTGGCGACGGCACTCCTGAGTCTGGCTGCCTGCGGCGGCGGTGACGATGACGATGACGAGTCTTCTCCCTCGGCGACTGAGGCATCGCCGGAAGCCACCCAGCCCCTTCCCGCAGTCGCTGACGTCGCGCCGGAGCTCGTCGGCCTTGGCGACCTCGCCACCCTCCACTCACAGCCCGCGTCCGAGACTTTCGGGCCGGACGGCGGCGAGTTGTCGCTCGCTGACGGCGCCACCGTCGAAGTGCCGGAGGGCGCCTTTACGGAGCCGGTCGAACTCACCGTCGCCATCGTCGATGTAGAAGTCGAAGACCCTGTGCAAGAGTTGCGTGTATATCGCCTGTCTACGGAGGAAGACATCAGCCCTCTTGATCCGCCGGTGGTGCTGGAGGTGCCGCAACTGGCGGATCAAGTGATGGTCGCTGAGCTGCAGGACGGGGAGTGGCGGGCACTGGCGGTGTCAACCAGTACCACCACAAGGGTGAAGATAGACCACTTCTCGGAATTCATCGGTGCATTCGGGCACTGCCAGCACCTCGTCCTCGGGTTCGCAGATCAGGCCGATAAATATTTCCACCCCAATCTCCCGGTTCTTGCGGGGTTGGTGTGCCAATCCATTACGGAGCCCGATTTCGGGCTCGATCTCACAGGCGAAGATCAGGCGTTTATCAACAACCTGGTCAATATCATCGCCGACGATCTGAGGCGGGCGGGGGCCAGCAGCGGACCCATTGCCACCGCCAGGATCACTGTCCGTAATTGCCTGACGAGGGAGCTCTTGGCCGAACACTCCCACGAGACAGCTGCCGGCGCCTGCGACCCGACCTTCGCGCCCGAGCCCGAGCCAGAGCCTGCTGATCCCGGGACCGGAGCTGGAACCGAGCCAGAGCCTGCTGATCCCGGGACCGAGCCCGAGCCTGCTGATCCCGGAACCGAGCCCGACCCTGACCCTGACCCGGATCCCGAACCCGAGCCGGAGCCGGAGCCGGCTGTCAGCATCACGATCCTTGGCCACACGATCGAGCACAACAGCGAAGTGTTCTGCACGCCGAACCACTTCCTTTGCAAGTTCATCGTCACCGTGACTGTGGAATACAGCGCGACGATAGACGCCCGCATTTCCTGCTCTCAGATATCATCCGGGTCGATCGTTAGTGGTCAGAACGTCCCGGCAGGCTCTGCAGTCGTCCTCACGCTCGCCACGGATATATTCTCCTCCCCGCCTGAAGGAAGTGAGGGGCCGCTCTTCTGCTCCATCAACACGGAGCTTGGGTTTGTCGGACCGGGGGACAGCGACAATACGCCCATGAATCCTCCGCCCCCCTTTGTAAATGGCAGCAATCAGCCCCCTTAGCACGAGGTGAATGCTTCGGGGGCTTATCGTATCTGATGAGTGGTGCCCCCGGCGGGATTCGAACCCGCGATCTCCGCCTTGAAAGGGCGGCGTCCTGGGCCGCTAGACGACGGGGGCAGCAGATTTAGTGTAGGCGAAGGCCGATGTCTGCGCCAACGGTTGGCGCTATGGCGTTGGTGCCGGCAAGACAGTGTCAAAGAGCGCCGGGATGATCGACTCGTGGTCGAGGACGCGCACGTAGCGCGCTACGAGGTCGCCATCGTCACCCGGCTCACTCCAGATCAGCACTCGTTGTCCGACGCCTGGCTCGCCGCCGGCGATCTCCGCGGTTGCGAGGACGCTCACATCGCCGAACTCAAGAGTCCACTGGCTGTCGGTGATGCCGCTGATCGTGCCTTGCGTGCGGATCAGCTCCTCGTCGTCGGTCGCTTCGATCTCGAAGAAGCCGGACGCGGTTAGATCGCCGCCGTCCCCGCGCTCCGTCTCGACGCTGATCAGCGCGCCGACCTGCGGCTCATCGTCGTTCTCGGGTGGTATGACGGGCAGGCCGCTGACGACCCACTCGCCGCCCTGGAAGCCGTCGAACGAGCCGATGATCGTCACGACCTCGGCCTCGGTCTCGCTGGCGAGCACCGACACGCGTGAAGCCTGCAGCTCGCCGCGGTCGTTGACCGCTTCGACCTGCACCCGGGCGCCGTCACGAACATCGCCGGCGCTGGCGTCGATAACGGTACTCTCCGTGATGCCGAACTGGAAGCCGCCGATCAGCCACTCGCTCGTTGCGCCGCTGACGTCGCCTTCGATCGTTCCCTCGAAGGTGAGCGCCTTCGTTTCGGCCGAGGTGCGTGTGGATGCGGCTGGCTTGATCTCGCCTGCGACGATGCCGTCTTCGGTAGTCACGATCGTGACTTGAGCGAGCTCGCCGGGCTCCATGTCGTATGTCTGTACCGTAGACTCGGAGAAGTTGAACCAGGTGCCGCCAACCCTTATGGCTTCATCGGTGACTTCTTCGACCACGCCGTTCACGAACGCGCCGGTGTCCGGGCCACCGAGAAAGCCGCCGCCGATCAGGCTGAGGGCCTGCCGGCGGTCGGTGGCGTCGAGCGCGACGATGACGCGTGCCGTCAGGCCGGCCACGATCTCACCGTGTCCGAGCGTGCGGTCGTCGATGTTCACTGCGACGCCGCCGATGCTCCACGTGCCGTCGCCCAGCGCCTGCACCTGGCCTGAGATGCTGAAGATGCCGTTTTGAAGGTCCCCCGGCTGTACCTCCACGAGCGCAGCGCCGCCACCACCGCCCAGCCGCACGTTGTGCAGAGACGCGACGGCTTCCGTGTATTCGTCGCGGGCGTCGTCTGACACCTGCTGCCAGAGAGCTACGAGCAGGTCTTCCTGCTCCTCCGCCTGGGTGAGGATGCGTGCGCGCAGGCCTGTCTCTGCGGGGCGGTCCTGCAGGATCGACACGGCGCGACGGTTGCGGTTGTCGAGAGCACCGAGGACGTTCTCGGGAATCGCCTTGCCCTGGCTGACCATGCTTCGGATCTCGTCGACGCGCTGGTTGGACTGGTCGAGTAGGATCTCTGCTTCGTGCTTCTCATCGAAGACGAACCAGAGGTGGATGTCTTCGGTCGCCAGCTTCACGCGGTAAAGCGGGCTGTCCGGCATTGCGTCCTGCGATGCGTAGGCCAGGCCGCCGCCGAACGATGATACGAGCAGAAGCGCAGCGACGAGAGCGCCTGCCGGCTTGAGGACCGCAGCGTAGCTGGCACGTCGTGCCGCCACGCGCCGGCTGCCCATTCGCAGCTGGTGCGCGCGCTCGCGAACGCGCCGCCAGCTCTTCTCCTGGGCCTGCGCTCGTGGTGTTACACGCGGGCTGGACTGCACGCGCGCCGCCAGCGTGAGCGCTGACCTCAAGCGGGGGGCGTGGCGTGGATAGCGCGCGACGATGTGCTCTATCGATTCACCGGTGCGAAGAGCGGCCAGGCATTCGTCGAGGACTGAACCGTATCTGCGAAACATGACTACACTTCGTCCGGGTGGAGGATACGCCGCAGGGCGCCGAGGGCACGGTGCTGCAGCGACTTTATGGCGCCCTCGCTCCGGCCCATGATCTTGCCGACAGATCTGTTATCGAAGCCCTCTATAAACTTGAGCACAATGACCTGCCGCTGCTCCGGGGTCAGGTGCTTGAGCGCGACCTGGATCTGACCCCGCTCGAGCGCTCGCTCGGCGAGCACCTGGGGGTTGGCGACTGCTGTGGCGATCGTCTCACTGAGGTCGACCTCGCCGCGACGCTTGCGGCGGCGATGGAGATCGATCAAACGGTTGCGTGCAATGCGGAAGACCCAGGCGCCGAAGGGCAGCCCCTGGAACTTGTAGGTCTGAACCTTCTCGATCATCTTGAGCATGACGTCGGAGGCCAGGTCCTCGGCGGCCTGCACGTCGCCCATCTGCATGAAGGCGTAGTTGTAGATCTTCGGGTAGTAGGTCTGGTAGATCGTGTGGATCGCGTCGTTATCGTACTGCTGCGCACGGCGGACGAGCTCCCACTCGGCTGAGACCTCTTCCTTCGGTTGCGCGGACGGCTTCGCCTGAGCCGTCTCGTCCGGCGGACTGCCGGCACGGGGCTCATTTACGGAGCGGGTCAATCGGGTGTCCCAGGTAGCCACACGCATCTGTTCAAATACAGAAACGTGTGGCGATAGCAGTGGATACGGTTGGTAGTCATGGGCGGTTGCGAGTTCAGTCCGAAAGTCCAAGGAGTTTGCGGCGCGCGGCGTCGTAGCTTTCTTTGGCGCGCGCCTCTCTGTTGAGGAGGCCTTTCAGCTTCGGCGGCTCCAGTCTCTGGCCGTCGAGCAAGACACCGTGCAGGTCCCGAACATGCTTCGTCCAGGCCTCGTACGCTTGCCGATATTCCTCTTTGACGTCCTCCGGCATCTTCCTCCTGCGCTAATGCTAAAGGAGCATACGGGTATTTGAAAGCGCTGGATTTGCTCCTACTATAGCCAACGTGACTTGACGTCGCCGTCGATGACGATATCGAGCAACCGCGGCTCTCCCGAGCCCTGCGCCTCGCGCAAGGCGTCCCGGATCTCGTCCGGGTGCTCGATGCGGACCCCCTTGACGCCGAATGAGGCGGCGATCTGTGCGAAGTCCAGCGCTGGCTCTGTCATGTCCATAGCCACGAACTCACGGCCTGCGGCGCCTTCGCCGAGGTAATCGAGCATGTTCAGCTTGAGGATGCGATAGCTTCGGTTGTTAGCGATGACCCAGGTCACAGGGATCTTGTGGTGCGCAGCCGTCCAGAGCGCCTGGATCGTGTACAGAGCAGAGCCGTCGCCGACGACTGACATTACGGGTACTTCGGGTCGCGCCAGCTTGATGCCGATTGGGTTGGGCATCCCGGGGCCCAGGCCGCCTCCGCTGGCGCGGTAGTGGCGCCCCGTGTCCGGGAAGCGCAGGTAGCGCATCAAGTATCCGCCGGCGGTGATCGACTCGTCGAAGAGCACGGTGTTCGGCGCCATTGCATCGCCTAGCTCGGACATCATGCGTCCGGCCGTCGTCGGGCTGTCGTCCCAGCGGGCCTTCGCCGCCGCCCCCAGCGCGCCCATCATCTGGTCGCCCGCCTGCTTCACCTTGTCTGCTCGCTCCTGAGCGGTCTTGCGCTGGTCGTCTGTCTGCAGGCGTTTGATCGCCTCGATCACGTCGATCATCGCCAGGCGCGGGTCCGCCATGACGCCGACGTCCACGCGCCAGTTCTTGCCGATTTCGCGCGCGTTCAGGTCGACGTGCACAACTTTCGTGCCGTCTGCGAACGGTGGTTCGTCCAGCGGGAAGAGAAGCGTCAGGACAGGCGTGCCGATGGCGACCATGAGATCGGTATCGGCGAGCTGTCCCTTGAGCATCGACGGCGACACGACGTTGAGCAGGCCCTGGTAAAGCGGGTGCGCCGAGGGGAACGGCAGCTCCGCGGCAAAGCTTGAGTGCACGCGCGCGCCGGTCAACTCGGCGAGCTGCACGAGTTCGGCCTGGCCGCCGCTGACCGAGACGCCGTCGCCAACGAGGAGCATTGGCGAGCGGGCATCGATGAGCAGGCGAGCGATCCGTTCGGCTGCTTCGGCGCTGGGGCGGACGCTGGTATCGACATAATTCGCCGGGGCGATCTGCGCCTCGGCTTCCTCGTCCATCACGTTCGTCGGTACAGAGATGAACGTTGGGCCGCGCGGAGGCTCCAGCGCTACCTTGAAGGCACGACGCAGGAGGATCGGTAGTTCGGCCGGGTCGGCCGCCTCAACGGCCCATTTCGTGAGCGGTTCGGCCAGGCGCACGATGTCGCCGGTGAGGATCGGGTCCTGGCTGGTTCCCCGGTGCGGGTGTTGCCCCGCGTAGATCACCAGCGGCGTGCCCGCACGGTAAGAGTTGTAGAGCATACCCATTGCGTTGCCTAGTCCCGGGGTGATGTGCAGCTGCAGGAATGCCGGCCGGCCGGAGGCGCGCGCGTACCCGTCGGCGACGCCTGTGGCTACGCCTTCATGCAGGGCGAGGATGTATTCGAGCTGAGGATAGTCCTGCAGGGCGTCGAGGAATCCCTGCTCCGTGGTGCCGGGATTACCGAAGACGTACTTCGTGCCGTCTGCCAGGAGCTGCTCGATCATGAGGTGCCGGCCGGCGAGGCGTGTCATTGGGGACTCCTTTCGGGGCGCAGGATAGCACGCGTTCAACGGTAGCGCGCGCGAGATTTACCGCGCGTTTACTTTCGTGAGGCAACGCCGACGAGTAGTCCGCGCATCTACCTATACGGAGGATTAACGGCTTCTATGTCGACGTCAACCGCACCCGTGACGCACCGGACGCTCCTCGCTCCGGCACCGGCGATGCCGGTGCCGCCGCTCTGGATCGAGTCTCTGTGGGCGCTTGATTGGCTGGCACTCCGGCTCTCACCTGTCTACTACGGGTGGGGCGTACGGCGAGGCGACGGCGAGGCCGTGATAACAGTGCCCGGCCTGATGTGCCCAGACGCGTTCATGCTGGAGATGCATGGCTGGTTGCGCCGCGTCGGCTACACCCCGTACTTTTCCGGCGTCGTCGTCAACGCGGATTGCCCAGGCCGGCTCGCCGAGAGACTGGAAAGGACCGTGCGGCAGGCGGTTCGTGAAACGGGCCGCCCTGTGCGCCTCGTCGGTCACAGCCTCGGTGGGATCATCGCTCGGCGCGTCGCAATCGACCAGCCCGAGAACGTATCGCAGCTGATCTATCTTGGCACTCCGTTGCAGGCTGTCCAGGCGCATCCGCAGGTGCTGGCCACGGGTGCTCTCCTGATCGCGGCGGGTCAGCTCCTGAGCGGGCGCGAGTGCCATTGCTTTACTCTGGACTGCCGCTGTGGCTTCACCGTCGCCGCGGCGCAAGAGTTGCCCGCATCCGTCAGGCACGCCGCCATCTTCACGAAGTCGGACGGTGTGGTGGACTGGCATAACGCGTCGGAGAACCGACCTAGGCTGAACCACGAGGTCGGCGGGACACACGTTGGCCTGCCGTACAACCCGCGGGCCTATCGAGTGCTCGGCCACATCCTGCAAGACCGCCGCAAAGCCAGCTAACGCCGCCAGTTGATGCCGGGGGCAACCCGGCGCCCGGTCACCCGTCGCCCCTCACCCCATTCGCGGTATGCTGGGCCTATCGTGACGATTGAGGCGGGCGGTCCAGACACGCGGAGGACGGCGACGCTGGCGACGCTGTTCCTCGCCGTCTTCATAGCGCTCCTAGGCCTCGGAATCGTCATCCCGCTGCTGCCGGTCTTCGCCGACGGCCTGGGCGCCAGCGGCATCATGATCGGCCTGATGGTGGCCGGCTTCTCCATCAGCCGTGGTGTCCTGCAGCCGTTTGTCGGCAGCATGTCCGACCGCCACGGCCGCAAGCGGTTTCTCGTTACGGGCCTGCTGATCTACTCGGTTGTTGGCTTCTTGTTCACGCTGGCGACCTCCGTTGAGCACCTGATCTTGATCCGCATCGTCCACGGCGTTGGCTCGGCGATGATCGTGCCGATTGCGATGTCCTACGTAGCGAGCTTCGCGCCGAAGGGCGAGGAAGGCCGCTACATGGGCAGCCTGAACATGGCGCTCTTCTCCGGCATCGGCTTCGGGCCGATCATCGGCGGCGTATTCCGCGACACGCTCGGCTTCGACGCCGCCTTCTACGCGATGAGCGCGGCCGGCGCCCTCTCAATGACGCTCGTCGTCATCCTTCTGCCGGGCGACGTGAAGCTGGAGGGGCGTCCGGTGCCGCCGCCGGTCCTGCAGACGATGCGCCGGATGGCCGGGAACGTGCGGCTGATGGGCGTACTGCTGTCCCGGATGTCGACGATGTTCATCATGGTGCCGCTGATGGCGTTCCTGCCGCTCCTCATGACGAAGTTCATGGACGCTTCGGGCTTGCAGATCGGAATCGTCATCGCCGGGCGGACGCTGGTCAACGCCGTCCTCCAGATACCGTTCGGGGGGCTGGTGGACCGGGTGAACAGGACCTCGCTGCTTATCACCGGTTCGCTCATCGTCGTGGCGGCGACGTCGGTGATTCCGTTCGTCGAGAGCTTTCCTGGGCTGATTGTCGTCTTCATGGTGATCGGCTCCGGCGAGGCGCTTGTCTGGCCGACGCTTGGCGCGCTGGCGACGGAGGAGGGCCGCGAGTACGGCCAGGGCGCGATGATGGGCGTGTTCAACATGGCGATGAGCGTCGGGATCCTCTTCGGATCGCTCACGGGCGGCGTCACCGTCGACACGCTCGGCCTGAAGTACACCTTCCCGATCATCGCCGCCGTCCTCGCGGGCACCACGTTCGTTTCCGCGGCGATGATTCGCAGCCCATCGCGAGCTGTTCCGCAGGCGGTTCCGGCTGACTCGTTGGCCGGCTCCAAGAGTTGACGCCGGCCGGGCACCGCGGGCCACGACATCAAGAACTGCTCTGTTTGCAGCTTACCGGCGCACCGGGAGTGGCCGGGGGGCCATTTGGCTCCCGGAGCTAGACAATCGGCCCGTCTCGCTGTCTTCGGAGTGGATTCGTAAGGTGGATTACAATAGGGCGACCTTGAGCCGTCTAAAGATTGTGTAAGAAGTCACAAAGTACTGGTAGGAGGATTTGAAATGCGGATACATCGCATCGCTTTGCCGGTCATAGCCCTGGCCACTCTTGCACTACTCGCCGCTGCCTGTGGCGATGACGACGATGGCGCATCGTCGACGGCGACGGATACGCCCGTCGGTGTCGACTTCGTGGCGAGCAGCGGAATTGTCGGAGAAGACTCCGACTTCAACCTCTCGGCGCTCACGTGGCAGGGATACTGGCTTTCCCGAGACCACTTTGGTCCGTTCGTGATGGCTTCGGGTATGGGCATCCCCTTCGAGCCACCCATGGACATGCTGCAACAGGCGATGCAGATGATCGCCCAGAATCCAGACGACCCGGTGACGGTCCCGGCGAACATGGCGCCGCTGAAAGCGATCTACGCTTCCGGCAGCCCAACCCTGGTTAACGACCCCAGGGACTTCGAGCCGCTCGATTTCGAGGCGTTCCGTCTCAACCAGGACTCTTTCGATCTTACGGTCGGGGTTCGGGGCCAGGCGGAGACTATGTTGAAGGAGAGCCAGTGGGCACACAGCTTCGCCAACGCCCATTTCGGTGATCCCGAAAGCGACTTCGGTGCACTGCAGCGGTTCATCGGCATGATGGTGTCCCTCCTGTCCCAAACGCAGGGACTCTACGCCATGGAGGAGCTGCTCGACGATGACGGACTCTACTACGACTCCGATGGAGCGCTGGACTTCACCGGAAACTGGGTGATGCTGCACGCGCTTTCGGACGTCGCGGGGCTAACCGGCGACCGTGGTGAGTTGAACCACGGTCGCTTCATTAACGCGGACGCGCATCCAGCATTCGAGGCAGCCGCGAACGATCTACTCGCCGCTCTCGAGGATCGAGAGCCGGCTTCCGCAGACGAAGCGGCGACGGCGATTCGTGCGCTCGTCTATCGGTCCTGGACGACAGATGACCCGGCAGTAGCTGGACGTGCGATAAGCGGAGCCCGGACGATCGCGGATGAGCAGCTTGCGGACTTCACGTCGGAGGACGTCACACAACTGGCAGCGGCGGTGACCGGCCTGATTGCGACGAACTCCGCGACAGGAGATGAGAAGTACCGGGACGCCGCAGACGCAATCTTCGACCTGCTGGCTGATGACTTCGATCCAGAGCATGGTGTGTTCAAGTCAAAGAACGTCTACAGCGTCGACGATGTGGCCTGGATTATCTCCGGTCTCAACTCGCTGACGCAGCGTGGCGGCGATGCCACGAAGGGACCCGCCAGCCGTGTGTTCCTCGCCTTCTACGAGAGCACGATCAGCCTGGCGGGGATGCAGCTCTCCGCACCGCCCGGCAAGGACGGCGCGATGGCGAGCGAATGGGAGAAAGACCTCCCGAGCGTCGTCTACTACCACCCCGCGGACACGCCTCCGCCGCCGGCCGTCGGGAAGCTGACCGTCCCGGCCAGTGAGGTGACATGGGACGGCGACACGTGGGAAGTGACGAGCGACGCCTTTGTGCCGGCGGGTGCGATGCACCTGGCGAACGAGTTGAACTGGATTGGACCCCACCTCGGATCAATTCCCTTCCCGCCCGTCGCCGATTCGGATTCAGGTCAGGTGCCGAGCGATGGCGTGCCGGTCACCAGCGCTACGCTCGTGGGCAAAAACATCGCCTTTGACGTCGAGGGGCTGACGGTACCGGCGGGCCAGGAAGTGACCCTCACGTTCGACAATCAGGACGTCGATGTCCCTCACAACCTTCATGTGCAGGCTGGGCCGGAAGGCGACTTCAAGACCGAAATCGTCAACGGGCCGGTGCTCCAGACGCTAATGTTCGAGATTACTGAACCGGGGAACTACACTTTCGTTTGCGATGTCCATCCGATTCAGATGGTGGGGACGCTCATCGTCGAATGAGGTGAGCCGCTCCGCCGCTCTGGACTATCTGTTGGCGCAGACCCGAACGGCGATTGGCCATAACTGATAAGCCCCCTTAGTATCATTCCCGGCGACTAAGGGGGCTTATCGAATATGAAAAGTTGGTGGCGCATACGGGATTCGAACCCGTGATCTCCGCCTTGAGAGGGCGGCGTCCTAGGCCGCTAGACGAATGCGCCACATCTGGCTGCGGGGCTAGGATTCGAACCTAGACTAACTGATCCAGAATCAGCCGTGCTACCATTACACCATCCCGCAGCGCTTTTCGTATCTGTGTAGCACAGATAACCCAGATTCGACTTGACGCACAGCGCTCTCACCATAGATAATTCGAGTGCTGGAATTACCGTAGAGGCCACCGTCATGCGTCAAGCACCATCCTCAACAAGTAAACCCCAGAGCGGAATCCGCGTCAACATACCGCCCTTCCGACGCTACCTTCGCGCCAAGAACCGGGCGCCCAAGACCGTCAAGACTTATGAGGAAGCAGTCGAGCGATTCGGCGGGTTCCTCGAGGCTCAGGGGATGCCCCAGGACGTGGCGAACGTCCGCCGCGAGCACGTCGAATCTTTCATCGGCGACCTGCTCGAGCGCTACACGCCGGCGACCGCCGCCAACCGCTATCGCTCGCTCCAGCAGTTCTTCAAGTTCCTGGTCGAGGATGGCGAGATCAAAGAGTCGCCCATGGCCAGGATGACGCCGCCGAAGATCGCCGATCACGCCCCTGCGGTGCTCCAGGAAGACGACCTGCGCAAGCTGATCGCCACCTGCCAGAAGGGTCAGTCCTTCGAGGACCGGCGCGACCTTGCGATCTTGCGCCTGATGATTGATACGGGCTGCCGCATCGGCGAAGTGCTGGGCCTCCGCTGGAATCCCGGCGACGACGAAGTGCACGATGTCGATCTCGACGGTGAGGTCGTGCGCGTCCTGGGCAAGGGCCGGAGGTGGCGACTGGTCTCCATCGGCTCAAAGACGGCGCGTGCCCTCGACCGTTACCTGAGGCTCCGGGCCCAGCACTCGGATGCGTTCTCTGACGCGCTCTGGCTGGGTAGGCGCGGGCCTCTTACAGATCAAGGGCTGCGCCTGGTTATCCGACGGCGCGGTGAGGAAGCGGGCCTGGGGCGCATCTGGCCCCACCAGCTTCGCCACTCGGCCGCTCACGCCTGGCTGGCTGCCGGCGGTAGTGAGTCCGATCTGATGAAGCTGATGGGCTGGACCGACCCCGGAATGGTTCGTCGCTACGCGGCGAGCACGGCCGCGGAGCGCACTCTGGCCGCCCACAAGCGGCTTCGTTTGGGGGATCGGTTGTAATGACGGTGAAACTGGAAGCACAGACTGGCTGGGTTAACCCCTACGTCATCCATTGCGGGCGTTGCCATTCCGAACTCGCTCAAATCCTTGATCAACGGGGGTGGGACTATCGTTCCGACGCACCCTCGCACGTCAACATCGAGCTATTCGAAAAGGTGAAATTTCCGGCAGGCCCGAAACGGGACCTGTCAATCTGCATTCAGCCCGGTTACGCGTGGAACAAGAACGAGGATGGTGTCACGGTCTACTCCCTGATCAGACGGGCAAGAGAGTCTCTACGGTCGGAGCTTCGGCCCGCTGGTTACCGACGAGGCAATCGGGGCCGCGATCAGGCGTGGCTCGTTGTCGCCAGGCTCCCTGCTCAGGTTGAGTGTCGGTGCGACCGCCTGAACTGGCTCCGGGCGAATCTGTTCGATCGACTACCTGTTCCCGCGACCTGACCGCTGTGCTATCCTTCTAGATAACAACTAAATCCGTAGCCGATTAAACGAGACGGCTTCCAACCACCCCGGCCCCAAGTGGCTCTGGTGAGTGAGAGGAAGCTGTCTTTTGCTTTCACCGGCGGAGCGGTCTATCAGGGGCAGGATCGGCGCCTATTCACTGCACGCGCAGTACGACTCGCGTGAACTCACCAAAAATGCCCGGCAGGCATTTGACCGTAAGTTCCTCAATGAGGTCGACCCTGACCGCATACTTCCCGAAAACGAGCGCCACAGACGTGCGCGCGCTGCACGTCAGGCTTACTACGCCCGTCTGGCTCGCGCTAGGAGGCTGCGGTCGTGATAGCGATGACGGGCACGCCACTACTGGACGCTGTCAATGCGAATTACCGACATGGATTCGCGCCGCTGGCGATCCGCCGAAACTCAAAGCGCCCCGCCGTTGAATGGAAGCACTATCAACACCGGCGCCCCACGGCAGCCGAGCTGCAAGCGATGTTCCGCGCGCCCGACCTGAACTTGGCCCTCATCTGCGGGCAGGTGTCGGGCGGGCTAGCCGTGCTGGACATTGACGATCCAAAGCTAGCAGACGCGATTGGCGCCGACGGGGGCTTGCAGGCGGAGACGACAATGGTGCGCACGCCGCGGGGTGGCCTTCACGTCTACGCCATCGAGACAGACGCTGCGTCGCGGAGCGGGCCGCTCGTTCCGGGCGTCGCCGACTTCAAGGGCGAGGGTGGCTATGTTCTGGCGCCGCCGTCCAGCATCGATGGGCGCGAGTACCTCACACTGGCGAACACAACCATCATGTGCGTGCCGGATGCCCGTGCGTGGGCCGTCGACATTCTTGGGGCCTTCGACGTCGACGTGCCTGAGCGGCCAGAGCGCGAACCGCTAGACGTCGCCGACGCCCTGGAAGGCGTGACCGAAGGTGAGCGCGACGAGACCCTATTCCGGCTGGCCTGTAGACTCCGGCGGGCTGACGTGCCGCGAGACATGGCGGACCGGCTTGTCACCGAAGCTGCAGCGGCGTGCGTCCCGCCATTCCCGAAGCGAGACGCACTAGCGAAAGTCGCGTCCGCCTACAGCCGTTACGAGCCCAGCTCGGACGAGCCATCAGGGGCGCTCGGGCCCGTCGTCGTCACCCTCAACACCGTCGAGAGAGAAGAAGTGGATTGGCTCTGGTGTGGGAGGCTGGCGCGCGGGAAACCGACGTGCTTAATGGGCGATCCCGGTGTGGGGAAGTCCTTTGTAACCGCGGCCATCGGAACGGCTGTTAGTGTCGGCGCGGCGCTGCCCGGAGAGACTGAGACACGCGAGCCGGCCGACGTTCTCTACCTCGCCTGCGACGACGGGCTGGCCGACACGATGCGCCCGCGCTTCGAGGACATGCATGCAGATCTGACGAAGATTCACGTATTGACGGCCGTTAGGGGTCTGAACGGGAAGGAGCGACATCCATCGCTGGTGGATGATCTTCCCGACATCGAGCGCGCACTGGTCGAGCATCACTGCAAACTCTTAATCATCGACCCGATCAACAACTACCTGGGCAGCCAACTCGACACTCATAAGGATGCGGCACTTCGCGGCGCCCTGGCCCCCCTGTCGTCGCTCTGTGAGCGGCTGGGTATCGCCTGCATCTTTGTTATCCATCTAACGAAGTCGGCACGCGATAAGCCGATCTACCGAGCGCAAGGGAGTATCGCCTACATCGGTCTTTCTCGCGTCGCGCTCCTGGCCGGTGCGAACGCCGAGAATCCGGATGACCGCGCCGTTGTCTGGATGAAAGGAAACAATAGCGAGCCGATGCCGTCCATCGGTTACGAGATCGTGGCCGGTGGGAAGTTCCGCTGGATTCCGGGCGAGTCGTCGCTCACGGCGAAGCAGATTCTCGCGCCGGACAGCGAAGCCACCAGCAAGATTGAGGAGGCCGAAGCTTTCCTTGCTGACATGCTGGCTGATGGTCCCATGGCGGGGAGGGAGCTGATGGCCGAGGCTAAAGCGGCACTTGGCATCTCTCAGCGCACGGTGAAAGATGCCAAAGCCCACCTAGGTGTCAGGTCAATCAAGATTGGATTCGGCAAGGAAGGCGAGTGGCTTTGGTGCCTTGATAACGTTAAGGGTGCAAAGGATGCACGCATGGGGAAACCTGCACTCTTAGATGAATCCGCACCTGAGAAGGATACCGCCGAGCAGGAACCTTGCACTCTTAGCGAGCGCTGCGGCCTCTGTGACTCGGCCGAGATCAAGGGTCGAACGCCCGAAGGGAAACCGCGTTGCCCCGCCCATTTCGTCAAAGAGACCGACAGCGAGATGGTCCGCGCTGTGGTCGAGCAACTTGGCCTTCCCATCGTGGCCCGGCGGAAAGCGGAGCGCCCGTGAGCGTGCACCTCGCTTGCGCCCTGGCTGAGCTCGACCGCCTGACCGTGTCGCGCACGCGGTCGATGGCTGCTGGCGACCTGCGCGGCGCCCGTAACCAGGAACGCCGGATCAACGCGCTCCTGCAGGAGTCATGGATCTGCGCCGAGGCGAGCTGCGACGACCGCGTAACGCTGGGCATGATCGCTGTACAGACGGCGGCGGATGCACGATAGCTGAGCATGCATGATTCAGGGAGAGTTCTAGCTTGACGAAACAACAAGTGATGACATGCGTCGAAAGCCGTCGCGACGGGAAGCGATGCCGGGCGAAGCCCGTACCGGGTGGGAAACGCTGCTGGGCTCACGCGCCGGAACTTGAAGAGAAGCGGCGGTCGGCTCGACAGTCCGGTGGTCTAAATTCCAGCGGCCCCGCGCGAGTCCGGAAACTCCTACCCAGTCGCCTCGCGCCGCTTATCGGTCGGCTCGAGAACGCGCTCGGCGAAATCCACGACGGTGAACTGGAGCCGTCCCGAGGGCAGGCGATGGCCAGCCTGTCGCGCGCGATAGTGGCGGTGTTCTCAGCCGGCGAGTTCGAAGAGCGACTTCGGAGAATTGAGTCCGAGATTGCGGAGGAGGAGATGCCATGAGGCGGCGATCCGGTCACAGCAGCAGACTGAGCGCTGCCGAGGGGGCTTTGCACGCTGGCCGCGACGACCCGCTGGAGGCGGAAGACGCGCGCTTCCAGGCGGCGATACGCGAGATCCTCAGCTCGATGGACAAAAAGCACGTCCGCCTGATGATCGACGCTGGTGACGGCGACGACGATATTGGCGCCAGACGCCTGACCCACGAGGTGCGCACAAGGGCGATCAGGGCAGCGCTAGTAGGTTACGGGGGCAGCACTGGGTATGTGACGCCGGCAGGTTGGGTACCCTCTCGGCTCGTTGAAGCAAGCGACCTCGGCTTCGTTCTCTCCATATCGGTGGATGACATCGGTGGAATCACACGACCGCTCGCCATGCCGCCCGCCGTCGCGGAGGTGTATCTCGCCGACGCGCTTGCCGCGCCGGGCGCGGAGTGCACCGAGTGTCGTTATCTACTTCCCATCAAGTGCAGTTGGTCGTTCCGACCCGAGTTCGATAACGTTAGCGACCCCCGTGGGACGGCGCCGACGGGATCATGCAATCTCTGCGGGCAGCATAGTCTGGTCAACTGCGAGCCAAGATGCGGTGGTCAGCTTTACTTCGAAGAGTGCCCTCTGTGCAGCGCCCCGGTTGGAGACGCGTCATGGCGAAGCGAGCAAGGCAGGAAGCGACGACTTCGGCTCCCACGGGCTTTACCGCGGTAGGGATATCCGTCAGGTGTGACGCATATCTGCCCGGAGACGCCTATCGCCCCAGAATAGGCGTTCGGCTCGATAGCCGTCTTGAGCCTCGATTCGCTATGTAGCGAGGGTGCTGAGGTGCGCCGGGGGCGCTTGTACATACCGAGAAGGAGCAGTGCCCTTGCCGAGTGACGCCCCGGCGTGTGGCGAGTATAACGGCGGCTGTCTTAGCCTGCCCGCCGCCGGTATCGGTGCCAGGACACTCCCGGCCACCGCGGCGATTGGCTGGGAGAAGATATCGAGGACACGAGCTACCGGCCGGCAGAGCATAAGCTGAGTCGATACCGTTCCAATCGGGAGCTGAAGGTGGGCCTGAGACCGCCACCGCTAGCGGAGGCCGGAGGACATCCGCAACGCCTCAGGAAGTTGCCGGAGCCGCAGCATCGCTGCGGTACCGAGCGCCGGCCCGACCGCGAGCATTGCGAACGCCAGCCCCCAGCCCCCCGCTTCCTGGATCACGGGCAGAAGCCGTATGGACACGATGGTCAGTAGGAAGCCGAGGCCCGTCTGCAGTGTGAGTGCCGTTCCGACATACGCCGGCTCAGCCAGCTCCGACATGGCGGTTGAGAACTGGGCCGAGTCTGCGACGACGGCAATACCCCAGAAGAGGACCAGGATGACGATGAGCGGGGCGGCGCCATCCGGAAGAAAGCCGACGAAGATGGCAACGCTGCCGCTGGCGATCATCGCGGCGGAGGCGCTCAGGCACCTCCCCCAGCGCTCAGACCCGAGGCCGGCTAGAACGCTACCGCCCGCCCCCACGGCGAAGACAGCGAAGGCGAGCACGCCCGCGAGCTCGAACGTCCCCGAGAAGAGGTCGTGGCTGCCTACCACTTCTGCCAGAAATATGGGTACCCACGTCCACATGGCGTAAAGCTCCCACATATGGCCCAGATAGCCGCCGATGGCAAGGCGCGTCGCGCGGCCTTTTATCAGATCCAGCGCGTAAGTCGGACGGAAACGCGCCGGAGGCGCTGTAAACGGCCCCTCAGGGATGAACACAAGCGCCAGAACACCCCCGGCGAGGGTGGCCGCGGCCGCGCCAACTATCGTCGGTTGCCACGTCTCGGCGAAGAGCGAGCGAAACAGGTGGGGCAGGCCCGATCCCAGGGTCAGGGCGCCGATCATGACGCCCAGCGCCAGCCCGCGTCCGCTCCGATACCATCCCGTGAGCAGTTTCATCCCCACGGGATAGACAGCCGCTAGGCATAGACCAAGCGTGAATTGTGTCGCGATGACAGCGCCGACCGCCTCGAGCGGTATCAGGCTAATGGTCGAAAGGCTGGCGCCCACCGCTCCGGCGAAGTATACCCGCTGGGGACGAAAGATGTCCGGAAGATTGAGAAGCGCGACGAGCAGAGTGCCGACGGCGAACCCCGCGGGTACGGCCACCGCCATCCAGGTGAGCTCGCCGCCCGTGTAACCGCGGTCCAGTGACAGCGCCGGCCTGACCGCGCTGGTCGAAAACCAGGCGCTCATGGCGAGGATGGTAGACAGGGAAAGCAGCGCTGCGATTCGACCCCTGCCGGAGAGAACCCCCGTCTCCAGCATCGAGCGCTCCTCACCGGCGCTGTCCGCTGGTGGCGGCTCAGCCCCGGATGGCATTACAGGGATTCAGTAGGAGCCGACATCAGGAGCCGATCCACACCCAGCCTGGTTGCACAGAGCCACTGGAAAATTACGTTAATCGACATAGACTCTGGAATTTGTCTTACTCTCTCGTACGTTCCGCGCACTCAGATTGATCAGGCTGGGCGAATGATCCCATTGCACCGGCTGCCCTGTCAATCGGCGCGCGGACACTCGCGCCCCCTTTCTAATCCGTTTGCAAAAGGGGCACTCCGCCAGACGCCGAGAGTGAAGACGACGGGGGATGGGTTCATGGCCTCGTTCGGCTCAGCGACGAAGGCGCTGGAGTGTGCGATCCCCCGATTCGCATCTGGCGGGTAACGCCAACGGGCGTTGAGGAGATTGAGTGACAATCCCACGTCATCTGCGGCCTGCATTACCGCCTTCGCTTGGTCGGTATCTGGTCTAGGCTCTTTGGAGCCTAGACCACCTTCTCGCTGCGTCACACGCCCACGCGTCTGCCCTTCGCCCATTCGTGCCTTTGCCAGCTCCCGATAGTGGGGGAGGGCCGCTAGCGCGACAACCGCGGTAAGGAACTCGTCTCAGCCGTGGGACGTGCTTGCGTGGGCGAGACCAGCACCACCCAACCAGACGCGCCCAGACACCCCAGAACAGGCGTTCGGCGCGATAGGCGTCGCGTGAGTTGCATATCTTCGTGACGAGGGTGCTGAGGTACGCCGGGGCGCTAGGGGTTGGGCACTTCACACACCCTAAGGCGAAATTAGAAGTGCCGGGACGCAAAGGTAAGCACGATCTCCCGCGGGCGGTAGATTGTACCCTTATGGCGCGCCCCGACGATCCGTGAGCGTAGCAGCGTTGACCGGCAGGGGGCGCCGCCCTACAAACGAGCGGCGCCGGGGCGCAACCTCTGATACGAGGGGGTGAGTCCACGATCACTAAGGGGGATCACGTCCCGGCACTAAGTTATACGTCTGCCGAGTAGCGCCGGGGCGCTGTTCAGATGAAGGGGGGTAATCCTACGCGCTGAGGGGGGGCGCCCCGGCGTAGGGCGAGTATACCAGCGCCGGAGCGGGGCAGATCAGCGCTCAGGCTGCGGCTGATTGACTACGCCCACGATCGTCTTGCAGTTGGGGCGGCTCTCAGACGGTAACGTTTCGCAACGAAGCGGTTAACCTTATGGGGTACGGCAGGCGATCTAAATGGCCTCCTTCACGTACCTCCAACAGACGGCCCGGTTTCACGCGACCGGGCCGTACGCTATTTGGTAAGCGCGAATTCTGCTAGCGGCCGCTGCGGAGACGCTGGCGGGCTAGTCTCTAGGCGGCAGGTCGATAGCTCGCGGCTTCACCTTTAGATGGCTGCATTCAGCTTGGCTGGCGTGCCGTCCGCCTTCCTAACGCTCGCTCGCCTCGGCGACGTCGTCGTTCATCTTGGTCGGACGTTGCTGGAGCACTCCAGCATTAGCGCGTGACCGAGAATGGTGACACTCGAGCGTAAGAGGCCGCCGACCTGCGGTGTGACAATCTCACCGTGTGTACGTTCTGCCGACGCCCAGCGCGAGACAGCTACGCCCTGACCCGCAGGTTCGCTGGTGGTACCCGTCTGCGTTCGGTGCCTGGCGCTCTTGCGCCGCGCAGGCAGCAAGGGGCGTCGGCTGAAGGGGACGGGCGAGACGTGGTGGCTGGGGCACGGGGTCGGGCGATACACGGCATCCCAGGAGAACTACTGAGTGCTATGCTCTGCGCCTGAAAGGGGGAGGCTATCAATGCGGGCACTGCTCATGGTTGTCTGCGCGTTCGTGCCAATCGGATGACGTTCGTCGCGGCCAGTGATGCGAGCGACGAGGACAAGAGACGGGCCAATTATGTCTGCGACGGCATCGCCGACGACGTAGAGATTCAAGCGGCGATCGATGGGTCACCCTACATGCTGCAAAGAGAGTTCAATGACCAACAATGGTTCAAGGAGGCGCAGTCCTACTGGAAGGAGCGCTTTCGTGGCATCGAGGCAAGGTTGTCGGCGGCACTGGGATACGTTCAACTTGACCGCAGGAATCGCGGGAGTTTCTCCCTTGAGTTCGCCAGCATCTTGAGAGATGCGGGGAGCGTATTCGGCTCAGTTCTGGACGCTCTGGTGGAAGGCGTTGGCAGCCCCCCCCCGGAGCAGGAACTACGACATCATGGACTACTGCGATTTGCTGAGACGAAAAGTTCCAGACGTTCACAGGCGTACCGTGCATCTCCGGCCTCTACACCCCAATGGTGTCGTGGTTCCGCTTGAGGAGCTTCAGGTGAAGAATGGCGTACCAAGGTGGTGGACGGCGTACAACAAAGTAAAGCACGAGGAATCTTTCAAATTCCCAGAGGGGAATCTGGAGAACGCCGTGACAGGGGTCTGTGCCCTTGCATTGCTTGGATACCTGATTGGTTCCTTTCAGTCCGACTCGCTGTTCATCAACGTTGGGATTGCGTACCCCGACGATTCC
>Ga0255058_10000533_pt1 | contig 22453 bp, 23 predicted proteins | sample Cases_109_9_MG_FD_188637 | JGI IMG/M metagenome (GOLD analysis project Ga0255058, IMG submission 188637) | Seawater microbial communities from Amundsen Gulf, Northwest Territories, Canada - Cases_109_9 | ecosystem: Environmental > Aquatic > Marine > Gulf | place: Canada: Northwest Territories... | reverse complement strand
TACCATTCTGAGTTGTCCCGGCAGTTGTTTCCTGGTGAAATCGAGGTTTACTACAACTCCCTCATCGATGACAACCTTTCCACCAAGACCTATTCTTATTCTACCTTCCCTCACCAACTTAACAGCCTGCACCGCATTAAGTCTTTTCGGAAGGCGACGAGTAATCGTTTCCATAACAACCTCAGATACTTCTTCTGCTGTGTTTACTAGAAGCTCTGTAAATCCTCCTTCGAGATCTCTTTGAATGATTTGCGTACCTTCTGGATAGAACCGTTGCATTTTTACCAGAAACTCAGCCGCGTCTTTAGATGCACTAGGAAGAATTCCAACTCCTCCTGGTAGACGTTCGATAGCCAACTGTGCGGCTACCATATCCAAGGAGACGGTTCCTTCCACTACATCGTCGAGTGCCTTTAGCATATTGGAAACTGACTTAAAAGCTTCGGGTGGAAGTACATTCTCTACTGCAAGTTTACGCGGATCGAATTCTATTCCGAAGGCAGCCTTGGCACGCCTCGCAACTTCTTCGTTTGCAAGATCCGCGGCCTTGCCCATCCTAAAGACATCTTCAATCGTAGGCTCAGGCCCGGTCTTTCTCCAGTTCTTCGCTACTCTTCGAAGGATAGCATCTCCTCCTGCACCGATTGTAAAGCCAATCGCAACCTTCTCTGGGATCTCTTTGATGCCCTCAGCAGTACCAGCCTCAAAGACCGCGAATGTAGCTCCAGAAGTGAGTGCCTGTTTCATCGGAAGGCTCAGTCCCTTACCCAACCCGGCTCTCGCCAACCTTCCTCCAACGAGACTGACACCCTTTCCAATGGGAACAAGAGCCACACCGAAGCCGACAAGTTCTCCAAGGATCTGTGCAGCGTTCTCAGCGAACCCTTCTGGATCGAACTCGCTTCCTTCCCTCCCAAAGATCGTCAGTGGATCAAGCAATCCCTCGACAAACCCACCCCTTGCTATCTCACCAAGTCCTGGTCGCTCCTCTACTGTAGTAAAGCCTTCGGTAGCTGAGAACAACTCGTTAAACACCTCAGGACTGATCTCAGCATCCCTTTTTCCAGGAAACAACGTCATTCTATCGAAGGGATTCCTATTCTCATCTGGCCCCTCAAGTGCGACGCGTTCAAGGTCGTCGAAGATTCTCTCAGACTCAGACTCTAGCTGCAAGTTGAGCTGATCGAATGGGTTTCTGCTTCTAAGGTGTGGCATTTTCCGTCCCGGCTGGAGGAGCAACAAGCGTTCTGAAGCCTCTTTGTGCTGACCGACTTATTCCCTCTCCAACTATCCTAAAGTCGCGCTTCTGGCCTTCAATTATATGGGAAACGAACTCTGGATTGATTCTGATAACAGGATCACCCGGCAAATCACCACCAGGCCCTGTAAGAACTTGAATAAAGGGCCGAGGAGCATCGGGTTGTGCCTCAACAGGAGACTTTGCTCTCATTTCTACCAAGACTCTCTTGAATTCATTCGTCGCCTCGGCAGGATTCATGTCATGTGCGACACCCAGTCTTGTAATGATGGCTTGACCATTATCACTTCGCACAGCCTCATCAAGCGTTAAATCAGAATTCGTTGCGTAGCTAAGTGCGAAGACAGACAAAGCTCGTTCAAGAGGAAGATCCCCAAGAGGAATGACTCTTTCGACAGCAGTCATATCAAAGTCAAGCTCCTTAAAGAAGCCGAGGAAGCCACCGACCTTTGTTGCTTTTAGCCTCACTCCAGTTGTGCGCCCAAACATTTGGTCAGCTGTTTCAGATATATCATTGAATCTAGCAGCCATCCCAATCCTGATTGAGTCAGGTAAGTCCTTATTCCCAACGACTTCAAGAATCTGCATCTCTTGCAGAGCTAGATCAGCCTTGAGTTTTGCGAGATTCGCCGCCTCGTCTAGCTTGTTCTTCGCCGCGAGGATTGCGTTTCTTTGTGCAGCGATCTCGTTCGATCGCTTTCTGATCTGCTCGTCGATATCCTGTCCACGTTTCGTTACTTGCGCTCTAATAAACTCTGGAAACTTACTCGAGAGTATTGCCTCTGCATATAACTCCGGATTTTTACCCTTCAGATCAGTAAGAATCCTAGAAGTTTCCCTAAACTGTTCCGTGTTGAACTTGTCCGTGACTATTGCCAACTCCGCCGCGATCTCTGGATGGCCCTGGGCAAGTGCAAATTGATTCGTCCTGAGTTGAATCTCCGCGGAGGTTTCCAGCACACTGAGCTGACCTTTCTTAACATCAGCAAGCTTCTTTGGAATTCCTGCCGCGACTTCTTCCTTCGCTGTCAACCTAGCAAGCAACTCAGCCGAAGTTTCAGGATCAAGTCTCGACACAAACTGAGCAAACTTAGCATCAGTAATCCCAAACGCCGCAAGAGCATTAGGAAGCGGTTGAGGCTTACCAGTCTCCTTAGCCTTCGCTTGTGCTTGACGTTCAAGTTGCCTCTGGGAATCAGCAATATTCGCCAGAAGCGTCGGCGTTGAGAGAACAGCCTTCAAGATCTGATCCCGTGCGTCTGCCTCAGGATCTATCACTCCCGCGAGTGCATCTCCTAACTTGGTAAGCCCTGCACCGAAGTCATCAAACCCTGTACCAATTTGTGGAAAACCCCTGTTTCCGTTACTCATATCTCACCTCATCGGACATGATGTCCTATGAACGTTTAGAATCCACGCCGCGTACTGCGCGTGCGGACGTTGGTCGCTTGTGGATTGACGAACGACTGGTCACCGCCACCTCCAAAGCCCTGAATAGCATCAAGTACAGAGCCAACACCAGTGATTCCTCCAGCCACACCACCAGCGATATCTCCGATTGTACCAAAGAGTCCCTTCTTCTCGGCAAGTTCTGGTTCCAGAATCCCTCGACCTGCTAAGTTGACAAAGGGTGCTAGATTCTGCGTGCCGAGGTCACCAAGGAGGCCGATGCTTTCCAGTAGCCTTGATTGTTCAGCATTGAACGTATCTAACGAGAGGTTGCCAAATAGAGCGTCAAGATCAGCCTGTCTTTGCGCAGAGAACTGAGCCTGTCCAGCACCGAAGCCGGTTCCGAAACGATTGCCTGCAATCCCGAAACCTTCCCGGAGATCTCGCAACCCTGATGTTGTTCCTCTGTCTGTCTGTGCTTGTAAAGCTTTGAACAGTGGGCTGATATCGAATTGCCCTCCACCGGAGTTTACGAACTGTTGGGCAGCAGTACCAGCCTGACGCTGCAACGGTCCGACTCCGGCACCGATTTCTCCACTAGATATCTGCCCGGAAAGAAGTTCCAAGAATTGATTCGCCAAAGGCGTGGCTTGGTTCTCTCTTTGTACTGATTCAATTTCGTTCTTATGAAACGCCATCTCACACCTCGTGTTCCAAGATTGAAAATTGGTTCACGTCGAACCAGTCTCCCTTATATAGCACAGCTTCTCGTTTTCTGCCTTCTTTCTTAAAACCAATTCTTTTTAGAAAAGGGCTGATTGAGTTAGCTGCGTAAAGTCCATGCTCGCTGTAAATTCGGTGAAACTTAAACCTTGCAAAGAGGTAACGAAGCATCTCTCGCATGAGTTCTTCTCTTCCACATAGCTTTCGGTCCCAGAAAGTAAAATGCCCAAGGGCTGCGAATCCCGGTTGGATATTAGTAAGGAATAAGATTCCAACATCATCCACCTCCCAAATGATTCCAGATGCTGCGAAGGTTCCGTTCTTCTCGTATAGAAAAATGTTTACGAAATCTTCAAAGGTCTTGGTGTGATCGCTGAAGATGTGGTCAAACTCCTTCAAGCGACTCCAATAATATTGCATCTTTCGCGGCGTGAGCTGAGGAAGTCTTACAGTACGAACAACCTCACCGTCACGCTCGCTACATCTGACGTCAAGAATAGCACGTCCTTCGTCCAAGACAGCAAGCTGTCCGTCCATAGGTCTACCTGACCCTCCCGTAGTACCACGATGAATCCAATCGGCACATAACCTAAGCCGTGAATGATCTTTTGCTCTGCGCCAGTCGTTTTAATTTCAAGAAACGCACCACGAATGTTATCTCCAAATTCTATTCCATCATTGAGTATCTGGGTTAGCTGGAATTCGAGTTCCAGTTCTGGATTATATCGCATCTTGGTGTTGGAAACTCTTGTCGGTATAGCGCATCGCGTAAGCGCTCAGTCTGATGTCTGACGATTGTGCTCTTAGTCGCCAGTAGAGTCCCCTTCCTTCAATGTTACCCATTGGCAAACCAACAGCTCTCTCAACTGGAGAGTCGTCTATGTCGAAACGCTTTGCTGCTCTCCAATTGACCTTATCTGTTGAGACCTCAAGCACCCCAGAGCCGGGTTGTAATGCCTCGTAGCGAAGAATCAAGTCATTCATCACCCTGTTTCTTACAGGATTCCCGAGATTCTGAGAGACTAACTCAAACTCATAAGGCGTTCCATCCACGTCGAAGTCGAGTGTAGGATCGAAGACTATGAGTTCCTGGTTCTTCGTGCCCATAATGATTCCTGGTGGCAACGCTGGAAGACTACCAGTTAAGTCACCAATAGGTTCATTTGGAAGAATGTCTAGATTCGTCACGTCAACAAACGACGCGATGGTATCTAGCTCCAATCCATCGTCGAACGTCCACGAAGCGTTTCGCACCGAAAAGACCCAACGTTTAGTGATCTTGGTCGTGTTTCCAAGGTTCAGTCCAAGATGATATTCACGCTCTCTTGCATCGTAAGCACCTTCCGCTCGGGCCATATTCTGCAGGTCCACGAACAACTCGTCGTCGATGGGAAGTGAGATTCTCTGTGGCCTTGCGCCGGGCTGATAGAAGAATACACCCTTCGTTCTAAAATCAGCATAGAAGACTCCACCCTCTCCTTGCACAGCAGTATACATCAAATCACAACCAAGTCCCACGATGATAGGGATGAATCTGAAAGGTGAGGTTGCAAATGGCTGTCGCGTCGCGTGCCAAATGCTACGCTCTCTTAGAATCACCATTTCATTTGTGAGCCCAAACAATCCTGTGATTGCATCGTTTGCGTCAGAGGGACTTTGAATCAGCAACTCAGTCCCGGCTCCGGTCGGAATACTCAGCGCGTCAAGAATGTTCCAAACAAGAGGCAGCCCGTTTGCAGACCAAGCGATAGCAGACGGATCACCAACCGCTGATGCACCAGGTATTGTGATTTGTGTCTTTAGGTTCCCAACGATGACTCGCTCAGCAAAGGTCGTAATTACCTGCGCGCCAGGGGCGTTGTTAGCACTTGGGTTGACAAGATGAGTCCCGTCTGTTGGTGCTTCACGAACTTGGTTCAAGTCCATGTCGATGTAGTTCAATCCAGATTGTCCATCGACGAAGAAAATAAGGTTGGAGTATTGAGCGTGTCTTATTCTATGTGCAAACTGAGCTAGGAACGAGGGGTTCGTCAATCCACCATCATCAGTTAGCTGTATCCACAATGGGACGCCGGAAACCGCTGGAAGATTCCAAACTGATGTGATGTTACCACCCACAGGTGTGGTTTCACCTATTAGATAAAGCTGATACCCTGGCTCGCTAACAGCCAGACTCGCTTGCTTGAACCCCGTGATGATTGCACTAATCTCACCACTTAAAGCCACCGGAACTCCAGCAGATACAGTCGGAGGCGTGACGTACTCCCTTGTACCAGGCCTTCTGCCAACCCAGTGTTCCCTCGTTCTTGCGTTGCGCACCAAGGAGAATGAAGATTGTGGCTGCTGATCTCTAGGAAGAGCCGTAACCATCCCTCCACCAACGTTCTCTACACTAACGACACCAATCTCTTGTGGTCGAATCGAGAAGCTAGTATCTTTCTCTCCCGGTGGCTGACGATCAAACATCGTCGTACCCTGTGGTCTAGTCATCTTGGGTCAACCTCCGTTTCCCAAGTTAAGGAGCCTGCCGTGTTTTCGAGGGTTGCTATTGACTTACCTGTAACATCGATTGGTGTTCCTGCTCCTTCTTGCATCTTGTAATTCGCTACAAGAGCTGATTCATTTCCAACGAGAAAACTTCCCATAAAAGCGGCGATTTCTGCTTGTGGTTTTGCAGTAGCCCAGATCCTAAAGTCAAACATATCAATTTCGAGTCTTCGTCCAGGATTATTGTAACTAGGGCTACTGGCAAGACTAAACGTTCCAGCTTTGAAGGTGTTTAATAATCCAACAGCAAAATCACCACCTTCTTGTACTCCATTCCAGTACACTCTTTCAATATTAGCGCCATCATAAGTTACAGCGAAGTGTCCCCATACATTGAGTCTCGTTGCCCAAAAAGCCGCGATTGTTGAATTATTATTCCAGTGAGCGAGAACAAGATCACCATTACTAGTCGGACCCTGTACGAAAACTCTGTAATCTTGATCGTCCATGTCTGTACCAGTAGCAATCATTGGAGTTCCAAGATTCCCCGGTGGCAACGCTGGAATACGCATCCAGACTTCAAACGTTCGTGGCGTCGCTCCCACATATGGATTCTCAGGCCAATCGTCAATCGTGAGATTATTTAGAATCTGTGGAGTAGTAGCCGTATCAGTTCCATCGTGTCGAAGGAAGAAAATATCTGGCACGGGACAGATTCCAGGGACTTCTTTCGCGAATACAGGACTCACAAGAGCTTCAATACAAACAGCTGGAGGATCTACAACTGCACCAACACAGTCTCCTACTGAAGCTGGGCAAGGTCCACCAAGCTCACCCCGAGGAACCTCAGGAATTTCCGGAGGAGGCCCAGGAGGAGGTACTGGAAGCCCTACTGTTTCGAAATCTAGCCTATCCCAATAATGATCTACCAGTGTGCCCCAAGAGGACATAACGAACCGGCCATCTACAGACCAACGATTAGTTCTCTCAAATAGATACGCAGCAGGTTCGAGTAAAAGTCCCGTCGGGTCGGAATCAACAAAAGGCCAGACTTTGCCCTTTATAGTCTTACCAATATGTTCCAACCGCATCCAATGCCAAGTGGTAGGAGTCCATGAGTATGAGAAATTCTCAGTTATATCCCCAATACCATTACGCTCTGCAAGATACTGAAGACGATTCGCGTTCAGGAAATGAAGCGAAGCTCCGTTTTCTCTTCCAAATGAATCCCCATTAAATCGAACTCCAATACCATTTTCTGTACCGAACTCTCCGTCTGATCGAACGAGTCCGAAGAGCTTCATCCCTTCGCCCATACCGTTGGCGTTGCTGCTACCAAATTGAGCGATGTCAGGAATCCATCGAGTTGCATATGAACGGGCGACTACCAAATTGTTTTGAATACGATACGCACGATCCTTTCCACCAGCCGGAACAGGTGGAGTAAGAAGTGTATCGATCACATCCCTCTTTACCAACGACTGCTGGTGAGGTTGATCAAAGTCTACATCCATTCCTGACGTAGGAAAATCTCCGATTGCATACTCGTCAAAGAACGTTCCCTCATCAATCGTTGGGTATGGATTAATCAGCTCAACAGGCCAATTGACAGGATCTGTTTCTATCTTCATTCTTGCGCACCTGATGTTCCCATGCGCGCCAATTCCAGTCCATCCTGACGACGCACCAAGCGCAGAGGTCCGTTCGATATTCCAGGCTACTGGTTCTGGATCACCATATAACCAAACTCTCAGTTTGTAATCGTTCCCCAAGGCCTGGAATCTCATCCAGCGATATTCGTGTATATCAGCAACTGCAAGGATTCCTTGAGCACCAAGATTTGTAATCGAATCAAAGGGATTTGTATGATCCCAAAAAGCAATTCCGATTTTATCCGTCTGCCCAATATATGCACCCATGAAAGTACCTGTATTACTTCCCGTACCACGGATGCAGATCATTCCGGTGGTTGTGCGTGTCAAGGAGCTCGGCGTGAACAACATCAACACTTCTTGATCTGATAAATTGTCCCCAGGCTCTACCCATTTAATTGCTTTGGCGTTGGCGATCAAATCGTTCGTACTCTGTAACGAACGGTTGGTTCCACGATCACTCTTAATCCCCCAGTTAGCGTTCTGTGTTTCAGGAGGAAAAGACAAGCGATATGTAGGTTGCCACGGGGCGAATTCACTCCCATCCGCGAGCATGTCATCTATCTCGTCATGCTGATCAAACAGTTCGATATGCTCAGCCATCAACCAGGCTCCTCCCACAGAACTTCCAGACCAGCATAGTGAGAATCCTTTTCCTCTTTCCCTTCAATAGCCACAGCCGAACGAATCTTCGATGTTTGAAGTGCATGAGTCTGTTGGGACATGTTTATGTCCTGCTTGTAAAACTGTCCCCGAGCTACTGCTCCCTCAACAACAAGCTCATGCCAATTCCTTGGAACATCGGGCTGCTCGAACGAATCCTCTAAGAGGGTTTTGAGCGTCTTGAGCAGGAAAAGACGAATCGTGTAAATCTTATCCGGCGTCGGATGGAAGATGATGTCTTGATCCATACGTACATAATGCGTGGGTTGAGCATACGACGTTGTACCTTGTGCATGAAGATACTGCGTATCCCACCAGCTCTGTGTCATCCTCTGAAGAACGTGGCTTGTATTCTGCAAATCAACAAGACTCACTGCTTGAATAGCCTCCAACTGTACCAAGTCAATCTCATTAGGCAACTTGTACTGGAAAACTCCTACTGTCAAAGGCCATTGGATGCGACACTCTTTTTCCTTAAATGGATACTTCTTCTCGATTTCCCAATACGACATGTTGAGAAGAAGATCAATGTAAGGATTATCTGCGTCCTCGACAGTCAGGTTACCCAACCCTTTCCGAACAAGCATACGCATTTGTGCGAGGGTGAGTCCTACTGCGAGATGTATTTGTGTGTCAGGCATGACTCGTCCTATCTAGACTTTCCAACCCAAAACCGAGGGCGTCTTGCCCATCTTCGAATTTCAAAGGTGTCAACGTGAATGTGTCTGGTCGCGATTTCTACGCCCACGGCGGGAAAGGTTCCCTCGTTCTTCAACGCTAATGCTTTCTCTGCGAGGACTCCCATTCTTCGGTTAAACTCTGCATCCGGGAGAGTCCCTCGTCCTTCTGGTTCGAGATCGTTAGCTTGACAATCACGTTCCCTATCTGAGATAGTATCTCCAATCACGTAATGTGCGCTGTCAGGCCAGGCTGGTTCTTCCAGTTCTGGATAGATTCTTCTCATATCATGGCGAAGTCTTCCATCCCCATTGTTGTGTAAAGGAGAACCACAACGACGCCTTAGCTCTTCGAGAAATAGAAGTTGCGTTCTCGCCATCATTTCGGGATACTTAAACTCCCGAACAGTCCAGAACTCTAACTCAAGTTTTTGCCACGGCCATTCGTACATTAATCACTCTCTGTGTTTACTGAGGCTCGGGCTTTCGCTCGTCTTTCACGTCTTAGCGAGATTCGTGTGCTATCCTCTACTGCCTTACATCTCGGTTCACTCTCATATCTCGCCCAGCAACGGTCCCATGCTTGACCAACGAGAAGATCATCGAGCTTTGCCTCAGCATCAGTTATATGCTCAGCCAGATTCTCTTTAACTTCCTCAATCTCAGCCGGTGCGTCCACGATGTCCTGCCCAAAGACCACAAACGCACCACCAGCAGTGAAAACAGTGACGACCCACCAGGTTCTGGCAGACCTTACAATACTTCCAACATCAATTTTTGTCATGCAACCCTCGTCATCTCTACGCTCACGAATGGAACGTGGTGAAGCTCTCTGACAATGACAGCCCTGACTTTTTCTGTAGACTCGGCGTCGATTATGTCTCTCAAAATCTGCGCGGCCTCTGGAGGATAAACTTCAATGATAATCGCATCCTCATAGTCATGAGCCGTCTCGATCTCCCACTGCCCTTCCCCACCTGTTCGCACCCACGGACCTTCTTGGGGGACAGGAAGGGCTCCGAGTAAAAGCCCTTTTGTCCTCATCTTAGTAGTCCTTTCCAGCGTTAGCTCCGTAGTTACGGCCAGCACCAGTCTCAACATAGATGATAAGTAGAGCATCCGTGCTGGTATCAGTTCCAGCAGCATTGTTGATGGTGTCATCTGCCGTAATCGTGAACTCAGCTGTTAGGTCAACAAGATCCGTGATGTTCGCCGCCGTTTTCTCAAACTGCAAAACAGACAGCAACCTGTCATTTAACTTGAGGCCTGTCAGCGTGTGATTTCCAGCTACCCCTCCTACAATTTTTGCAAATCGAAGTGAGGTTAAAATATGTGACTTCGCCATGACCCATCTCCTTTTCTAAGGCTCTGAGCCGACGACGCCACGCTGATCGAAGAAGTACACGTTGATTCTCTGCCTAGCTGAGAACTTCGCAGCCTTGGTGTCGAAATCAAATGTATCCTCGAACTCGGGACGAACTCTCCACAAGAAATGCATATCAATCAGGTTCGGGTCTTGGAACAACCACGCACCGTCTTGAGCCTTGTAGTGAGCAACCATGTACGACAGGGAACCACTCTTCTTTCGAAAAGCGTTGATGTTCCTGTCAGTTGTGAACGCTTCCTCGGGATTTTGAGTCAGCTGAATCGCCACCCACTCATCTGAGATATCGATCACAAGGCGCGATGGCCTCGATACGATTGGATCACCTTGATGATCCGTCAGTCCAGCGTGCAGGTCATACGAGGCTTGAAGCCCAGTGATTCCCAATTGAACGTCCGTAGCCAAACGATTGGACCAAGTGCCCGCATCATTCAGCCGTGTGTGGGCCGTGCTAATCAGACTCTCACCAAGCAATCCTGTAAACACAGACCCGGCAAAGGCGTCATCCAGCAACGAAGCAGAGAGGTATTCCTGCGTCAACCTCGCAGACCTTCCAAGCCACTTTGCGTTCTGTTTCGCCTTGTTGTACAGGTCATCCTCCATCATCCGCTTCGAGACGATAAACCCGAGGGCAAATTCGTCATCGATGTAGACTACCTTGTCAGACATCACAGGGTCAATGTAGGTGACCGCTTCTGCTTCTCCACGCAAGGCCATTCGAGGCAGACCACTAAGGGTCACAGCCTCTACTTCGGCCCGATCTTGGGTACCTGTTTTCAAGTACCCCGGAAACTCCTCTGGATACTGCTGGTAAGAGTCTCGAAACTCGGGCCGTAGTCCAGGGCGAAGAATATGATTGAATGCTCCTCTTACAATCATGTTACCTCACTCCTAAGCTAAAAATTAGCTCCTCATAGGACACCATGTCCCATAAAGATTATGGCTGCTGTAGAGTAGACTCTAGGAACTTGAACAGCACGTAGTTATTGTCGATAAAGACGTCAGTAACTACCAAGACGACGTTCGTTACATCTGGCCTATCAATCGCCCAAACACCACTGGCGAGTTTGATGTAACCATACGAGACGCCGTCGTCAGTAAGTGCCGGTGCAACAATCGCACTCGACGCTGACATCTGACCGAGAAACTTCGTGTCCCTGTCCGCTCTAGCAACCGCGACCTGAGCCGTGTTGGCTCCGAGACTTAGTCCAGCAACAACTTCCTCCAACGCGATTCCATAGATTCCAGTGACAACTGTGGCACCTGCGTGCTCTGAAATCTTTGCTGGAGATCCAGTAGAAGTGACCGGTGCTCCCTTCTTAAAGTTCTGTGCCGCAGTAATGGGCTTGTTAGCCACATTGGGCACTTCACTTATAGGGAAGCTCGATGGCTGAAATACAACTTCTGGCATTTCAGATCCTCACTTTACTGTTGTCCACCGAACACCGGAACATCCGGGTTCGTTTTTGCGTTTGTTAGATATTCTCGCTTGGCAACGTCGAGCTTTCCTTCAAGTTGCTCGGCCTTGACCTCGAGAATGAGATCATAGTTCTCCCGATCGGTAGTCATGAGAATCACATCACCCAACACGCGAGTAGAGTCGGCTGCATGATCTTCTCCTTCCTTCTCAGTCTTACCATACACGGTTTCTACACGATAACCAAGGTTCTCATACTTCATGATGTCCTGCTCGTTCTTTCGAGCATAGACAGCCCTACGGTCAGCGGGAAGATCCCTGACCACCAACAGATCGTTTACTGGTCCTCGCTTGAGGAGTTGAGCGATCTTTGCTTTCTTCTTTGCCCTTTCCATAGCTTCTTTAGGTGAAACATCTGCGCGATCAGCAATCGCGTCACTGACTCTTCTAGTATCTACCTTCTGTCCACCGCGTGTAGATTCAGGCATTTTTCTTCTCCTCTGGTTTCCATTCGGCTACTTCGCCGGCATCCATGTCCTGCTCGCGGAGGTATTGTTCCTTCGTCATTCCCCATTCTTTCCGAAGCGTCTCTTCGTTCTCAGTTAGATCCCTGAGCTTCGGTCCAGGAGCCGTTGAGGGAACAGGAGAGGCGCTTGGTCTGTGCTGTGGAATCCTCACTATATCCTGATTCACTTCACCCGTCCTTTCCGTTGCGGGTACGGCTGCTGCCTCTATCGGACCAGCCTTGGCAGCCAAACCAACCGCCGTGTAATACAGCGTCTCCAAGATCTGTGTGTTGCTCGTGTTCACATCGAATCCGCCACGTGTGAGCAACTGGTCGATTGCTGGTTCGTACTGTGAGAAGTCGTCATACTTGAGTCGTAGCGCCGCTCTCGTATCTCCGGCTCCAAGCCGTTCGACATATTGAGTCAACGGTGCAATTTGCTCGGCAACAACTTCAGCGATCATCTCCCTAGGAGTTGCAAAGAAGTCTCCTTCTTCCTTCGGTTCCTCAGCAGACTTGCCCAACTGTTGAGAAACTTCAGTCAGTTTGTTGCTCTGCTCACCTACGGTTTGCTCAAGAAGACTAACATACGCCTCGACTTGAGGGTTGGTTCGGCCCTTTAGGGTTCCGTGAGTAAACTCAGTCTGACTACCCGGCTCTAGCTCCTCTGACGTGGGCGTTTGGCTTGCGGTAGGCAATCCATCCGTCTCCGTACTCGGGGTCTCCACCTTCGGGTCCGGCTCCAACTGGCCTTCCTTCCCCTCTACTGGCTTGTCGATCATCTTCGTCTAACCTTTCTGTGACAAATTCTTGCGCCAAGTCGATTATTTGTCTGGCGCCGAGTGCTTGTTGAATGTTAACCCAAGCGTCTTGGGGGTTGCTGGCCTGCTCCGCCTGCCTCTGCTTCAGCCTCTCTGCGCTGTTGAATACCCGCAACAAGTTGCTCCACGCTGGGGATTTGCCCAGATCCTTGAGATCCGCCTTCTGGTCCTCCGTTAGCTCGGCCAGGATCTCCTGTGGTGATGGAAGTTTGTCCACTTTCTGGTCCTCCTAACAAGAGTAGACGTTCGGTTTCTACAATGCCAAACGTGTCGAACAGACGGCGTGCTGCTTCGTCTGACGCTATTACGGCTCGCCGGGCCACAAGTGCGAGTGTCTCGTCTCCAAAGAGTTGTCCAAGCTGAATGATACGGTCGTAGTAACTCGATATGACCGTAAATAGGCTGATCCAGTTCTGCTGTTCAACCTGACGATTGACTATTGAGCTGCTTGCAGTCAGTTCGATCAAAGCTCCATCTCGAACCAACTGTGGTGGCATATTGAGAACCTGCTCTACAAACACCCCGTCCTCTCCGAGCATCAACCAGTGTCGCTGTTGGTCTCCAAATTGCTGGTAGTTCGCGGCGACATCCTGTCCGAGGAGCGAGAGGAAGCGACGAATGTTTCGTAGAACGAGGTCAAACCGCTTGTTCCCTTCTGCGATTCTGGCCAAGTCACCAGTTGCCGTCCCTGGAGTACCCTGTTGCGGAAGGCCAAGTAGAACTTCATTTACTCCCGTTCTCTTTTCTGAGTAGCGCACCAAGACATCTTCATTCGCGAACGCTGAGTTGTAAACCTCACTGAGCTGTAGTACCTGGATGTCCTTTGGATCATCCGCGAACCACATCTTACCCGGAAATATGGGTTCCTTTGGCCCGTAACCAGTTGTTTTCTTGAGCACGAGCATACGCATATTCGCAAGCGTAGCGTTGTCCAACCGCTGTCTATGGATCGTAGTAACTTCGCTCTGGAACTGTTCGTTCTGTTTTCCAACTCCGATTCCGTAGAACCTGCCTTCTACTGTGACGTAGACTGCACTTCGGTATGGCCTGTGCAAGTCGGAATACCAGTTCGATCTGATGGAAAGAATCGTCCTCGATTCGTAGTGATAGTCAACAACAATCTCTTCATCGAATCCGTCACCGTCGATATCGAAGGTAGCCCAAATCTCTTGGGTCTTGAAATCTTCGTTCCAAATCGGCTCTTGGTTGGAGAGCTTATCAACCTCATCCTTGAGCGTCTGTGCATCGCCGGCTGTTCTTCCTGCCTCGCTTGACGTCCAGAAGTCCTTGATCTTGATCAACTTGGACGCCATGATTCGCTTGTTTGCAGCTAGGTTCTTGAGCTGTGCCCAAGTGAATACGTGTTCCTCTCCACACCACGGTGAAGTCTGCGGATCAAATTCGCCAATGCGAATTAAGAAGTTCGCCAGAGGAACATATTCGAGAGTAGCTGAATTACGGACCTCAACGAACCGATCTTCAATCGTCCCGTCTGACCTGGGATCTAGTGCTTTCTTCGTTATCCTTTCGTAGCCACTCTTACCTATGCACGTCCCGAGCTTAATTAGCTCCATCATTGAGTGGTTCGAGAACTTATAAACGTCCAGCCCAGTCGGATTCATTGCTTCCGTCTGCAAGAATTCCTCAAAGAACGGAGCCGTATTTATCCACGCCTTAGCCTGTGGCCTGACACTCCAAAACGGTTCGACAGTGAACAGCGTGTTCATGATGCGTGCGTGAACAGCTTCGACTGCGATGGCTGTTAGTGGTACTACAATGTTCGCCGCACGTCGGAACGGGAAGTTCTTTTCCTTGCTTGCTGGAGTTGCCCAATACTGCTTCTGCCAGTTAGTCCAATCTTCGAGCAAGCCCTCACGTTCAGTCCAGGCTCTCCTTATTTCTTCTTCAATCCAGAAATTAAGACGCTCCTCAACCTCTGGCTCCAACTCGAGCATAGGAGGCCACTGAGCTTGGGCAGCAGCATCTAAGGCTTCTGCTGGAAGCTGAGGAAGCGGAACTTCTTCCTTAAATGCAGGGTCTTGTAAAAGACCAGAGCCAGCTGTCATTTATCTGTTCCTAAACTGAAGACGGCCTCTGCCAGTGTATACAATCCAATCGCGTAACCTGCGACCTTCGCGTCGTGAAAGATTGAGCACGAACTACGACGTTCTACAGGAAAGTCTATCCAGTCAAACGCTGTCCCACCTAAAGTGGTATACATTCTCTTCGGAAACCCCTCTGTGTAAATCCCTTCTTCTTGCAGCTGAAACTGTAACGAGTCTCCAAGAGCACTCATCGTTTCGCTCAATACCCACGCTGTGTCACCAACTGCTTCTCCAAAGACCGCTGAGATAATTCGACGTCTTGTTTCAACCTCAGCACATGCTGTCGCTACAGGTTTGAAGATCACTACCTCATAAGGAGCAGGTACATAAGCGGTATCTTGTGGTAGCCATCTGTCCACGTATTCGGTTTCTGTCGGTCCCGGTCTGTCAACATATGTCGTCTCTGCGACTACAGGCCTTGGCGGAGGAGGCGGAGTAGAGTCGTGGCTGAGCGCATACCACATAACTCCGGCCCCTACCACCAAGCCAATTAGGATTCCTTTAATCATCTTCCATTCTTTTTTCGAGCACGCTCGCGTCGCTTCCATATGGTTCGAACTTTTCGGTCACATTTGACACAACGTGCAATGCTCTTACCATTCTTAACTCGTCGTCGTGTCAACCTACAATCAGGACAGATGGTAACTGGTTCTTTTAAGTAAACTTTCCCAGACCGTATACATCGATCGCAAGGATAGACGTACTCGACTAGAAGCCCGTTCCCATCGGTATCCATATCTAGACGTACTGGACCGTTACATCTTATACATCTTCCCGTGACTCCTTGCGCTCCTCTTGCTGGCTGCGCGATCTCCATTCGTCATTTAACTTCGGTTGTCGTGCGTAATCCGTGTCGTGTCACCCTGAGAAACCCAGTAATTCATTCTTGCGTCCCACTGAATTGTGCGTCTACCCAAAATCCTGCGGTTCTCTCGGGTCACTTCGGAGTTGGGCAGACAGCATCTTTCCCACCAGATCAGTTCGGCTGAGTAAATACGCTGTTCGCCGGGCCGCCAAATGAAGCCGTAGTACCGCCCAAAATCGATAAGGTGATTTTCGACATAAAGATCAAACTCTCCACCATAAGGAGGGCTACAACGAGTCTCACACAACGGGGCGTGCAGGTTCGGGCCAATCTGTACTACAGCCAGTTTCGGGTGAAGGGTGAACTCGCCGCTTGGTAAGAGACGCTGGCCGGCCTGGTAAACCGAAATCCACTCTATTGGGATGGGAAGATTGAAGTCATTCCCAACCGGAGCCGGTGCTCCAACCAGTTCTGTAGGCGGCCAGTAATAATTCGATTCGTTACAGTCAGTTGGATCTGGATAAGGACATTCGCCTGGAGGAACCACGACAGTTGTGTCCTCAAAGAAGCTCCAAGCCTTCGCGACTGAATCTCCCATCGGAACGTCGTAAATCTCAAGTTCTGACAATTCTCCATTTAGGAACGATCCAAGAGGATCTAATGTATCTTGAACACACTGAACACAAGAAGCACCAAGAATTATGTCAGTGTTATTTAGCTCTGTTGAACCACTATGAATGTTCGTTCCAGCAACTTCTCCATCAAGATATACTGTCATCTCTTGACCGTAACGATAGCACCCTCGGTGCTTACCTGTAGCTCCAGATACTTCTATAACGAAACTGGTGTTCGTTGTCTGTGATCTTACACGCAACAAACCGTTAAGGAGTTGAATATCGAGATGTCCACCTTCGCCAAATCCATTCGCATCGCGTGAATAAATCCCACCATTAATAGCATCATATGCGAAGCAAATCGTTCCCTCTGCTAGGTCAGGTATTTGATCAGCAGGTATTGAAGTTGGAGCTGTGATTCCTACCACACGTACAATCGGTGTGAGAGTAGATGGAGGCGGAGGAGTCGTGTCCGGTGGTGGAGGTGGAATAGTGTCCACAGGTGGAGGTAGTACCTCACCCGCAATGACCTTAACAACAGTCGTTGTCGTTGTCGTGATGACAAGACTATCCCCAGGATTGGCAACAATCGTTGTATCCTGCGCCATCGCCGGACTAGCGAACGCGAGTAGGACAAAGAGAAATAACTTACGCATCAGAACTTCCCACTGCCTTCAATGCGTTGAGAATCTCTCTCGATCCCATTGCAACGAGAGCAGCCAATGGCATATCACTCACACCAAGTTCAACGCCTGGAACGAATGAAGATGCAAAAACGAATACCCCTGCAATTCCGAAGACGAGAAGGGATTTCACTACAGGCTTCTGCTTCTTCACAAAAGCAAACACACCCTTCAAGCCACCCATACCAGCCGCGACTAACATTCCTGCCGCATAGATCATTAACTCATTCATTACTTTCTTCTCCTTGTGTTACCTCTCCGAGGTCTTTGCTGCTTTCGACCTTTTCCTGCTTTGTTCAGCGCAATCGCTACCGCTTGCTTTTGTGGCCTGCCAGAACGCTTCAATTCGCGAATATTCTGGCCGACTACCTTCTTCGAGCGTCCTTTCTTCAGTGGCATGGCCTACCTCTTCCTCATCCCCTTTGTGGGACGCCGTCTGACCGGCTTTCGCGGTGGTCTTTTCTTAATCACACGCTTTTTTGCCGTGCGAACCGTTCCTACCCGCTGACTTCGTCTCGCATGAAGTGCCATGACCTAATATCCTGTCTCCGGACTCCTCATTGCCATGAGTTCTTCTTCTGCGGCAGCATAATCGTCCATTTGGTGCTGTACTGCCTCAGGAACCCACAGTTCTGGCCCTTGTGCCAGCGCATCAAGCAAGTGTTCGCTGCTTCCAAGAGGGAACCACTCATATTCATCGCGAAAATCGTGCATCCCCTCCGAAATATAGATCTGACCGGAAGAAAAGTAGTTCGCTAGACCCTCAATTCGCGCAATCTTGGACCTTTTACTACCCGGCTTGTATGGGTAAATCGATGGATTCACACCTCGCTGCCGACATTCCCTCTGAAACCAATACTTATACACCGCTGAGAAGATGACTTCTTCCATAGAGAGCCACTTCGGGTTCCATTTCGTATACAACCGGAACATCAAGTCGATAAGCTCTGGTGCAATGAGCCGCTTTTTAACAGTCTCGAGAATATAGATGTTGAAATGTTCGTCAACACCTGTAACTACAATCCCCGTCTCATCAGCACTCTCTGTTTCTCCCAGACTCGGGTCGATCAGGATGTACCGCTGTAGCTTCCAGACATCAACCTTCCTCGTCGCCTTGCCTTCAAAGATGTAGAGATTAGATCCCTTCACATTGTAGGTCTTTAGCCACTTAGGATCAAAGGTTGTGAGTCCGCTTTCCTTTGGGTTATTCGCGTATTGCGCTGCCCAAACCTTGCGGTCTTGCCGAATAATACCCAGAGTATCAAGATCGAATTCCTCGGGGAAAACTGGCAATTCGTTTTCAATAGCTCCCCGAATGTAAGCTGCCGCTTTACCATCTTTGTAATCGTCGTGAGGTACATTGACGATCGAATCCGCGAGATTAACCCCGTAAGTTTTGATCGCATGACCATACACGTCTAAGGCACTCCAGCGCGTTCCAATCAGATCCCACCCGTCAATCTTAAACCGAGTGGTCAGTGACAAACAGTTGTTAAACCAACCGAGGACGCCCTTCATAACCGTCTCGGAATCTCTTGCTTTTTCTCCAACCAAATCGTCAAACTTGAGTCGGTTGTAGTGCCTTCCCTGAGCTGCACCCTCTACCCCGATAGTGTCGAAGGTCGGTTCTTTTGATGACGATTTTCGTGGAAGTTCTAACTCCCACTTATTCATTCTCTGATTCCGTTTCGATGGCACGCATTCGGGATAGAGGGCCAGCATCAACGGTTTACTCATAAAGGCTTCCGTTATTTCAAACAGGAACCGGGCTGCGCTTTCTCTGTTCTCATGTCCAATTAGAATCTTAACTGTTGGACCAAGACTCCATGGATACTCAATTTCATCCTCGCGTCCGTCGCAAGGTAGAGCTATCTGACATGATTCTCCAATCGTCGCGATGGTGGACTTATAGTGCCCCCGTGCGAGTAGTTGAATCCTAAATCTATTGTTCCTCGTTCTTCCAAGCCACCTCGTGTAACTACCGTGGAAGTTAGGAGACAGCAAATCATACTCAAGCGGACCCGTACACAAGAAGAACAGATCGTCTTTACACCTCTTTCGTAGGTGCTTGACTTGATCGTTCGTCAGTTCCTTAAGCCGTTCTTCGCCCTTTTTCCTTTGGGCAGAGACAGTCTGCTCATCAACCATGTGGTTCCAGTCGCCCTCATCGGGCTTCCAATCAACCGGTCTCTTCACACACCACCTCAACTTCCTCTGCTTCTTCAATCAGACGGTCAACTGCCGCTGACTTTTCTAGTGCCGTGACAAGTCGTTCACCCTGATCTGCTGAAAGCGTCAACCGACGTGGCTCAGTTTCCTTCGCACCCTTACCATTATAGCCAAGGCACGCAAGTAGTTTGAATCCAACGTCATCTTGGTGCATCTTACCCTTCGACGCAACCGCATTTTCATCGTACCGATGCTCGACTGTCTCAGCAATATTCTGGAGACTGCGTTCCGCGAGATCAACCATCCTATCTTCGATGTCACCAATTGCCTTCTTTCGAAGTCTCTTTCTGAGAGCAAATATCGCTTTCTCTGCTCTTGGGTCGTTGAGCATTACTGAGACGTGCTCGGGAGAGTACCCGGTGACCTGGGCGATTCTCACGTTAGAATACGCGGCAAGATGCATCGCGAGCATCTCGTCGTGAACTGGCTTCCAAGCTTCGACTATTTGTTTTCCCATTTACCGGACACCATGTCCCATCAGGATGCTTTAGTTATTTCAGGCTTCTTTGCTCTGATCGTACCTGCGTTTTGGGTGTGAATCTTTCCTGTTGCTGTTTTTACTTGGATGTCGAACTGCTTTGCTCCTGTTTGGAGTAACAGAGAGTCTGCCGGAAGTATGTCGAATCTCAGAGTTATCGTACCACTTGTGCCATCTGCAACGATATGTCCGACGCCGGGATTGTCTACTAGATTGATGTCCTTTTGAAAAAGGCCAGGATCTAGGTCAGAGTCGAATCTCTTTACAGTTAGCCAAGCCTGTACGATTGTTACCCCGGCTTCGACATTGTTGAAATTACGCAGAATACAATGATCGTCTGCTGGCGCTGGAATCGTGATTGAATCGTCTAACTGCACAAGAGTCATTGGTTAAATGCCTCACTATCTTCGTTAATCCAGTTGAAGGTTTTCACGTTTATTGTCTTTGACCATTCAAAGGTTTCAATGTCGCAACTGGCCCAAGGGAACACCCTGAAATCACACCGTACATGGCCGAGAACGCCTGTTCCAAAGAAGCCGATGAATTCGACGTTGACTATTGCTTCTTGTACGACGCTGCTTCCCAACAACCATTCTACTGGAACGATCTCTTTGACAACAAGGTTCGCTACAGAGTTCAGCCATTCTACTGGCGTCGTTGATAGTGCTCCGATCGACACCGCAGAGAACACCCATTCTACTGGAACGACTACTGAAACGAGTAAGGATTTTAACCACTCTACTGCTGTTCCTTGACCTGATTCTATGAGTCCTTTCCACTCTACCGGCGTTACTGCTGTCTGTAGTACAAGATCCGATGTCCATTCGACTGATACCTGCTTTGTTCCGGTTAGAAGCCCCGTCCATTCTACTGGTATTACTACTGACGATGTTAAGGCTGCTAACCACTCTACTGGAATTGCTTGTGTTTGTAGGATTCCTTGAAGCCACTCCACAGGTATCGTCAAGCTTGCTTCAAGAAGTCCCACCCACTCTACAGGAACTTGGTCACTCTTTGTTATTTCTGCCAACCATTCCGCTGGCGTTATTGCTCCTGACTCTAGCTGTTCTATCCACTCAACGGGCGTTTGTTCTCCGACTTCTACTGTTCCCAACCACTCAGTAGGAGTTTGTCGAAGTACTTCCAACAGCCCTATCCATTCAACAGGTGACGCTAATTCTAGCTCTAAACGTTCTAACCACTCCACAGGAACTTGTAGTCCTTCTTCTATTTCCTGTAGCCACTCTACCGGAACCTGTTTGGTTTCTTCTATTTCTTGCAACCATTCTACAGGTGATGTTAGGGCCAGTTCTGCGAGTGCTAACCACTCGACAGGTATTTGCTTTCCGACTTCTAGTGTTCCTAACCACTCTACTGGCGTCTGTGTGGTGTTGCTAACCGGCGTCCCTCCTGCACCACCACCGGCGAAACCTAGGTTAAGTAACCAACCGAGCGCTGCCATTCATCAACTCGGAACGATGTAGCCAGAGACTTCAATAAGGACATCACCTCCAGTGGGGACTGAGCAAGTCCACAAGAGATCGTCTCCGTCAGCTCCGATTGCTAAGATTCCAGAACCAGCTCCACGACTAATACCACCACCCGCGATTACTTCACCACTCTCCCAGATTCTTGTAGTACCTGTTTCAAGAAGGACAGAAGGTGCGGCAGTAACATCAGCTGAGACATAGATCGAATATGCGGTCGTGATCCACTTCTCGCCGGCAGCAACAGTCTTGAGTATTGCGTTTGTCTGAACAGCAGTATCGAGTCGAGAGAGATGTTCAATGTTAGGATGTCCACCAATTACGAATGGGATACCGTGTCGATTTGCAGGAGCGTCTACTCGATCAAGAGCAGCTACCGCCGTGGGAGAAGCGCTGTGTGCGAGAGCTTTGTAACCTATTTTGGTTGGATCGCCAGCATCAACGGCATCGTGTGCTCGGGTTTGTTTTCGTTGCCAGGTTGTGCCATTGAACTCGTAGCCCAAATCTATGGAGGGAAAGAAGGTTCCAGCAGCAGCGACTGAATCGTCATCAGCCTCGGCAGCAATGAGCGTTCCACCTGACGCGAGGTTTACAACAAGTGAACCATTGAGTAAGGCCCAAAGACGTACAACGTCATCGTCTAGTGAAACATCAGTAGGAGCCGTAGCTGAGGCAGCTCCTGCCATTAGGTGAGGATTGAGTGTCGCAGGAGCGTCGTGCGCTTCTCCACCTTCAACTCGTCTAGTGCCTGTGATTGATACAGCTACAACACCACCGCTGTCAACCTGCAGCGACTGGGCGTTACCAGCGTTAAGACCAGCAACTAAAACAGGGTTTCCGACAACTGATTCTCCATCAGCGGCCTGAGATAAAGGAAGCTGAACGTTCCGGTGAAGACGGGTCTGAATTCTAAAGACTGTTTGAGCAGTAGTTCCATTCGTGAACACAATACGGAAGTTCGAAGCTAGTGCGGGTGCGGTGAAGATTCTCCCTACGCTCGCAACGAGACTATACCTGTAGACCGTATCCCAATCTGAGGCATTGTTGGAAAACTGAAGTTCTACTCCGTCAAGTGC
>Ga0255058_10000531_pt1 | contig 22475 bp, 16 predicted proteins | sample Cases_109_9_MG_FD_188637 | JGI IMG/M metagenome (GOLD analysis project Ga0255058, IMG submission 188637) | Seawater microbial communities from Amundsen Gulf, Northwest Territories, Canada - Cases_109_9 | ecosystem: Environmental > Aquatic > Marine > Gulf | place: Canada: Northwest Territories... | reverse complement strand
TTGGTTGGGAATGCCGTTTTTCAAGGTCGCTCTGGCCGGGCCCTCTCATCCCGGCCCTCTCCCCCAAAGGGGGAGAGGGAGAAGAGGGGAATCTATTTCACAGCGATATATATCATGTTAGTATATGTCAGTTCGATATAACTAACGAGAGCCCAGCGACGATGGACGTGAAGACGCTTTGCCTCGGGGTGCTGACCCTGCGCGACATGACCGGATACGAGATCAAGAAGCATTTCGAGGAATCATTCGCGCACTTTTTCGTTGCCGGCTACGGCTCCATCTATCCGGCCCTGAGCGAGCTCACCCGGGTGGCTCTGGTGAGCTGCCAGGATGTCGCGCAAGCCAAGCGCCCGGACAAGAAGGTGTACAGCATCACCAACACCGGTCGCGCGCAACTCGCCGAGGCGTTGGCGGAGACGCCGCCCAGGCACAAGGTGCGCTCGGAATTTCTGGTGCTCGTGTACTTCGCCCACCTGATGACCACCGAGCGTCTTGCCGAGGTGCTGGATGAGCGCGTGCGCGATATCGAAGGCATGCTGGAGTGCATCGACAACGCCTTTGAAGATCAGGGGCAACGTTCACCCAGTCACGACCTGGTGGCGGGCCTCGGTCAGGTCACGTTGAAGGCTCAGCGCGACTATATCCGCGACAATCGCGATCGCTGGCTCGCCTCGACGCAGGCCGGCGAGTCGCGCCTGTCCAGGGCCGGTTGACTGAATCCAGGGAAGAGGAATCCGAGATGAAGCGCTTCTTGCAACACAATCAATCCCCCATCGCCGCCCTCGGCATTACCGTTGCCTTGACCCTGTGGCTGCTTTCCGGAACCGGCGCCACCGGCTCTGCACGGGATCCGTCCCTGGAGGCGCCGCGAGTGGACCGGCCGGCCGTCACTCGCGTCCGGGTGAAGACCATGGAGTCCCAGCGCGTAATCCGCGAGGTGATTATCTATGGAAAAACAGAAGCGGCGCGCAGCGTCACTCTGCGCGCGGAGATCGACGGCCGGGTGGTGGACATCGGCGCCAAACGCGGCGCGCGCGTGAAGCAAGGTGAACTGATCGTGCAACTGGACGTGCGCGACTTGCAAGCGCGTCTGCAACAATCCCGCGCATTGGTCCATCAGCGGAAAATTCAGTACGACGCGGCGGAGCGCCTGAAAAGCAAGAACTATCAGTCGCAGACCAGCGTCGCCGAGGCACGTGCCAATCTGGAAGCCGCGCGCGCGGCGGCCAAGCGTGTCGAGGTGGAAATCAGAAACAGCGTGGTGGCAGCACCCTTCGACGGCGTTCTTCACACGCGTCCCGTGGAGATCGGCGATTTTCTCGCGGAGGGCAAGGAAATCGCGCGCATCATAGAGCTCGATCCGATTCTCGTGACCGGTGACGTGACCCAGCGAGAGCTGAAGTATCTGAAGGTCGGTGCGCGGGGCGACGCCAAGCTCGTTACCGGTGAATATCTCGAAGGCGTTCTGCGCTACGTTGCCTCCGAGGCCGATGGGGCAACCCGGACATTTCGCGTCGAGTTGCAGGCGGACAACGCCGATGGTTCGGTAGTATCGGGAACCACGGCGGAGCTGCGTATTCCTGCCGAGGAGCTTTCCGCGCACTACATTTCTCCAGCGCTTTTATCCCTGAACAAACAGGACAAGATCGGCGTCAAGAGCGTCGATGAAGATGGTGTGGTGGTGTTTCATACCGTCGACATCGTGCGCACGGGCGTCGACGGCGTGTGGGTCACGGGCCTGCCCGAGCGCGTACACGTTATCACCGTGGGCCAGGGCTTCGTGCGCGAAGGCGATCGGGTCGAGGCGCAGGCTGACGACCGGGGCGCCTGAGCAAGCGTAGAAGCCACCATGAAATCAATTATCGATGCCGCCGTTGCGCGCAGCCGTCCGGTACTCCTGATCCTGGCGCTGGTTCTGATCTCGGGATCGGTCGCCTACCTGAGCATACCGAAGGAGTCAGACCCGGATGTCGCCATTCCCATCATCTATATCCTCGTTCCCCATGACGGTATCTCGGCCCAGGACGCAGAACGTCTTCTGGTGCGCCCCATGGAGAAGGAGTTGCGCAACGTCGAAGGCTTGAAAGAAATGCGCGCCAGCGCGCGCGAAGGTCAGGCCACAATAACGCTGGAGTTCGAGGCTGGGTTCGACAGTGACCAGGCACTCAACGACGTGCGTGAAAAGGTCGACATTGCCAAGGTCGAGCTCCCCGACGACAGTGACGAACCGACTGTCAACGAAGTCAACGTGGCACTTTTCCCGGTCATACTGGTGACGCTGTCGGGCGATATCGGAGAACGCGCACTGGTCAAACACGCCCGCGATCTGCGCGACAAGCTGGAAGGGCTTCCCGGGATTCTGGAGGTGGACATCGCCGGCGATCGCGAAGATCTGATGGAAGTGATCATCGATCCCATGCGCCTGGAAGGCTTCAACCAATCACCGGAGATCCTCCTGCAGTTCATCGCCCGCAACAACAAGCTGGTGGCGGCCGGCGCCATGGACACCGGACACGGGCGTTTCTCGGTCAAGGTGCCGGGGCTTTTCGAGAATGTTCAGGATGTCCTGAACCTGCCCATCAAGACCAGCGGTGACAAGGTAGTCACGTTCGAGGATGTCGCCATCGCGCACCGCACCTTCAAAGACGCCAACGGTTTCGCGCGGGTAAACGGTCAGCCTGCGGTGGCGCTGGAGGTTACCAAGCGCATCGGCACGAACATCATCGACACCATCGAGGAAGTGCGCGCGGTGGTCGCCGAAGAGCAAGCGAGCTGGCCTGACGGCATTCAGGTGACCTACTCCCAGGACAAGTCGCAGCAGATTCGTGACATGCTGAACGACCTGCAGAACAATGTGCTGACCGCCGTGTTACTGGTGATGATCGTAATAGTCGCCGCCCTTGGCGTGCGCACAGCTGGTCTCGTCGGCGTTTCCATCCCCGGCTCCTTCCTTGCCGGCATTCTGGTGCTGGCCTTTGCCGGGCTCACGATCAATATCGTCGTGCTGTTTGCCCTCATCATGGCGGTGGGCATGCTGGTGGACGGCACCATCGTGGTGGTGGAGCTGGCGGATCGCAAGATGGCCGAGGGTCTCCCGCGCCAGGCAGCCTACGCCGCCGCCGCAAAGCGCATGGCATGGCCGATTACGGCGGCGACGGCCACGACCCTCGCAGCCTTCATGCCGTTGCTGTTCTGGCCCGGCATCGTCGGCGAGTTCATGAAGTTTCTGCCGATCACGCTCATCGCGACGCTCACCGCGTCGCTGTTCATGGCGCTGGTGTTCGTGCCGACACTGGGTTCCATCGTCGGCCGGCGGGCGCCGGACAGCGTACAGAACTCCGCCAGCCTGGCGGCGGCGGAAAGCGGCGATCTGGACAGCATCACGGGCCTGACCGGCGCCTACGTAAAAGTCCTGCGAGTCGCCGTCACCCATCCGGTGAAGCTGGTGCTGCTTGCTGCGGTGCTGCTGACGGGCGCCTATTCCGCCTACGGCGCTTTCGGCAAAGGCGTCGAGTTCTTTCCGGACGTGGAGCCCGAAAACGCGGTGTTGCACGTGCGCGCCCGAGGCGACCTGTCCGTGGAGGAAAGCGATGCGCTGGTGCGCGAGGTGGAGAGCCGCCTTCTGGACATGGGCGAGTTCGCCACCGTCTATGCGCGAACCGGCACGACTTTCCGCGCCCAGGTCACCGAGGACACGGTGGGTTTGATCCAGCTCGAGTTCGTGGACTGGGATGAGCGACGCCCGGCCCGGGAGATTCTCGAGGAGGTACGAGAGAGAACAAAAGATCTTGCCGGCATCATCATCGAGGCGCGCAAAGAAGAAGCGGGCCCACCGGTAGGCAAGCCGGTGCAACTGCAGCTCAGCTCACGCTTTCCGGAGCTGTTACCCCAGGCCGTCGCCACGGTGCGTCGCGGCCTCGACGAGCTCGGTGGTTTCGTCGACGTGACCGATAGCCGGCCCATACCCGGAATCGAGTGGCAAGTGAAGGTGAATCGCGCCGAGGCGAGTCGTTACGGCGCCGACATCACGGCCGTCGGCAACGCCATCAAGCTGGTGACCAACGGAATCAAGGTGGGCGAGTACCGGCCCGACGACACCGACGACGAGGTGGAGATCCGGGTGCGCTTTCCCTACAACGACCGCAACATCGACGAGCTGGATCGATTGCGCGTGCCCACGGCAAGCGGCGCCGTGCCCATCGGCAACTTCGTGGAACGTGTCGCCATGCCCAGGGTCGGAACCATCAATCGTGCCGACAGTCGCCGCGTGCTGAAAGTCGAAGCGGATGTACCCGAAGGTGTTCTTGCCAACGACAAAGTCACCGAGATCAAACACTGGCTCAACTCCGCGAATATCGATCCGCGCGTCGACATCGAATTCAAGGGTGAGGACGAAGAGCAGCGTCAGGCGGAAGCGTTTCTGGGCAAAGCTTTCGGCATCGCGCTCTTCATCATGGCCATCATTCTCGTAACCCAGTTCAACAGCTTTTATCAAGCGCTGTTGATTTTGAGCGCAGTGGTGTTGTCCACTGTGGGTGTTCTGCTCGGGTTACTCATCACCGGACAACCTTTTGGCATCGTCATGAGCGGGGTCGGCGTGATTGCGCTGGCCGGAATTGTCGTCAACAACAATATCGTGCTCATCGATACCTACAATATTCTACGGCGCCGGGGCATGGACGCCATCGAGGCGGTGATGCGCACGGGCGCGCAACGTCTGCGGCCGGTGCTGCTCACCACCGTCACCACGGTTCTCGGACTCATGCCGATGGTGCTGGGCGTCAACATCGATCTGATCGACCGCTCGGTCGCAATCGGCGGCCCGTCGACGCAATGGTGGACGCAACTGGCGACCGCGGTGGCCGGAGGACTGACCTTCGCGACCCTGCTCACCCTGGTGCTGACACCGAGTTTGCTGGTGCTGGGCGAGCGGCTGAAATTCGGGTGCCGGAATACGGCGCAGGCACAGCTACCCGAAGCGACATCCGCTTTGCAGGAGCGAGCTTAATGGGGCGCAACCTTGTCACCGCCATTCTCGGCGCACTACTCACCGGATGCGCCACCATGTACGGGCTCAGCGAAGCGCCGCGAGTCAGTCTCGTCAGCGTCGCTCCGGTGAGTTTCCAGCTCTTCGAACAGCGCTTTCGAGTGACCCTGCGGGTTCAGAATCCGAATTCGCAAGCCATCACCATCCGGGGCCTGGACTACGAGATCGTCGTCAACGAGAGATCTTTTGCACAGGGGGTGAGCGGTAAGCCCCTCACGGTGCCCGCCTACGGTGAGAATTTCGCCGAGGTGGAGGTGGTGAGCACGCTGCAACGAGTCATGGAACAGCTCGAGGAGCTCACCAGCCGCGGCAAGCCATCCATCGACTATGCGATAAGCGGCCATGTGAGTGTCGATGGCATACCAATCCCGGTACCCTTCCAGTACCGGGGCACGCTGACACTGCCTGGTTTCGAGAAGCGCGATAGAAAGGATGACGGCGGGCGACCGCCCAAGCCGAAAGCGATAGCAATCTGAATCGGATGCCCGAGGGAGTCCCGCATTGCATAGACTGAAAGCGAAAATTCGTGACATTCCGGACTTTCCCGAGCCCGGAATCATTTTCAGGGACATCACGCCACTGGTCGCAGACCCATCGACCTTGCAATTGTCGGTGTACCAGCTGCTGCAACCCTTTCTAGGCGAGACCATCAATGCCGTCGCCGGCATGGAGGCCCGCGGCTTCATTTTCGGCAGCCTGGTGGCCTGGGAACTGGGTGTAGGCTTTATTCCGCTGCGCAAGCCCGGCAAGCTCCCCTACGACGTGCAGAGCGCGTCCTATGATCTGGAGTACGGCTCGGCGGCGCTGGAGGTGCATACCGACGCGGTTAACGCGGGCGATAATATTCTACTCATCGACGATTTGATCGCCACCGGGGGCACCGCCGAGGCGAGTTGCCAGCTGGTGGAGGCACTGGGGGGTGAGATTGTCGGCTGCGCCTTCGTCATCGAGCTGGACGCTCTGAAGGGACGCGAGAAGCTCTCGAACTATCGAGTGCATTCATTGCTGCACTATTAGATGTATGAGCTTTTAATCGAGTCTGACCCCATTAAAAGCTCCAACCCCATTAAAAGCTAAAGCTCGCTCCTGCAGAACAGAACGATTTGACTCTATATGGCTCGAAAGAGAATGCGGTTTCTGAAGCTCATCGCCATAGTCTCCGCCGCCTCCTGGCTCATGGCTGTGGCGGCGACGGCACTCGCCCAGGCTGGCCCCGTGCCGGTGGTGGTGAGTATCGCCAGCGAGCGCCTGCTGGCTCCCGTCACTCCTTACCCGGGTACCGTAATCAGCCGCAACCAGGCGCGTCTCGCCGCCGAGGTGGAGGGCCGGCTCGAGTGGGTGGCCGAGATCGGGGTCGTGGTTCGCAGGGGCGAGACCGTGGCGCGGCTGGACGATGTTCTCCTCGAGCACAGCCTGCTCGCCGATAAGGCGGCGGTAGCCCGGGAGCGGGCGCGGCTCAAATACCAGAGCGCGGAGGTGCGGCGGCTCACGCCGCTGGTGAGAAAGCAGTCGGTGCCCGAGAGCCGGCTCGACGAAGCCATTGCCAACAGCGGCATGACCAGAGCCGAGATCGCCGCAGGAAAGGCGCGCGTCGCGCTTGCCCGGGAACGCCTCAAGCGCGCGAACCTGCTCGCACCCTTCGACGGCGTGATCACCGAGCGGTTGCTGCAGGCCGGGGAATGGGCGGAGAGCGGTGCCGCCGTGGTGCGGCTCGTGGATACGTCATCCCTCGAAGTACAGACCTGGGTGCCGGTGAACGCGCTGAAATACGTCCACGAAGGCTCTACCCTGACGCTCACGGGCAATCCGAGCAATGCGGTTGGAACGGTACGCACCATCGTGCCGGTGGGTGACAACCGGTCGCGGCTCTACGAGCTGCGCCTCAGCTTCAGCGACGAAGGCTGGCCGGTGGGCGCCGACGTGCGTGTCGCGGTGCCTTCTGCCGAGCCACGCAAGGTGCTGACCATACCCCGTGACGCACTGGTGTTGCGTCGGGACGGAAAGACGGTATACCGCATCGACGAAGAAGGCCTGGCGCAACGCGTGCCCGTCACCACCGGCGTGGCCGTCGGCCCATTCATCGAGGTGGACGGCGTCCAGTCGGGTGATCGGGTGGTGATACGTGGCGGCGAGCGCCTGCGGCCGGGGCAGAGCGTCTCTATCATCGAGACGATCGATTTGCCGTGAGCTGGACGCGCCTGGCGCTCGGCAATCCCGTCGGAACACTGGTGGCGGTTCTGCTGGTGGCACTGTTCGGCGCCCTGAGTCTCGCGCGGCTGCCCGTACAGCTCACGCCCGAGGTCGAGAAGCCCGAGATCACCATCCGCACCACCTGGCGCGCGGCGGCGCCGGAGGAAGTCGAAGCGCAGATCATCGAGCCCCAGGAGAAGGTGCTGCGGGGGCTGCCGGGGATGACCCAGATGCTCGCCAAGGCGCGCCGCGGCCAGGGCGAGATCAGCATCGAGTTCCAGGTCGGTCATGATCTCGATCGTGGCCTGCTGGAAGTCCTCAACCGCCTGAATCGCGTCGCCCGTTATCCGGACGACGCCGACGAGCCGGTGATCAGCACCGTGGGCGGGCGCAGCCGCGCCATCGCCTGGTTCATTCTCAAGACCAGCAACGGCAACACACGCGATATCCAGAGCTACCAGGACTACGTCGAGGAGGTCGTGCAGACACGCTTCGAGCGTGTGCCCGGCGTGGCCCGTTCCGAGGTGCGTGGCGGGCGCGAGCGCGAAGTGCGCATTACCTTCGATGCCTACCGGGCGGCGCTGCTGGGCATCGAGCTGCCGGAGGCGGCGCGCCGGGCCGGCGGCAACGAGGACGTTTCCGGGGGCGAGGCCAACGTCGGCAAACGCCGTTACACGGTACGCTTCACCGGCGCCTTCAATGCGGAGCAACTCGGTGACATGGTGCTCGACTGGCGTGGCGGCCAGGCGGTGCGCCTGCGCGACGTGGCGGTGATCGAAGAGCGCATGGTGGACCGAAAGAGCTTCGTGATCACCCGCGGCGAACGCGCCATGGCCGTCAACGCTCACCGCGAGATCGGTGTCAACGTGCTGGACGTCATGAACGGGCTCAAGCGCGCCGCCGAGGAGCTGAGAGAGGGGCCGCTGGCGCGCGCCAACCTGTCTTTCGAGCAGGTGTACGACGAGACCGTGTACATCGATCGGTCCGTCGAGATGCTGCGAAACAACCTCGGTCTCGGCATCGCGCTTGCGGTGGGCGTGCTGTGGTGGTTCCTGCGCAAGTTCCGCGCCACTCTGATGGTGGCCATGGCAATCCCGGGATCGGTGCTGGCCGCATTCCTCATCCTGGACATCGCGGGCCGCACGCTCAACGTGATTTCACTGGCCGGTCTCGCTTTCGCCGTCGGCATGACGCTGGATGCCGCCATCGTGGTGCTGGAGAACATCATTCGGCTGCGCGAGAAGGGAGTGGATCCCGACAAGGCGGCCATAGACGGGCCGACCGAGGTGTGGGGTGCGTTGCTCGCCTCCACCGCTACCACGGTGGCGATATTTCTGCCTATCGTGTTTCTCGAGGACGAGGCCGGGCAGCTGTTCGCCGATCTCGCTCTGACCATCGCGGTGGCGGTGGTCGCATCTCTCATCGTGGCCTTGACCGTGGTGCCGACCGCCGCCGCCACCTGGTTGAGGCACACGGAGATCACCGACGCCCATGCCGGATGGTGGCGTGCCATGACCGGCGGCATCATGCGGCTCACGGACACGCCGTTGCGGCGCAGCCTGTGGATCGCGGCGCTGGTGAGCTTACCCCTGCTGGCAACCTGGGCCCTGGCGCCGAAGGCCGATTATCTTCCGGAAGGCAATCGTAATCTGGTGTTCGCATTCATCATTCCGCCACCCGGGGTCAACATCGACCACATCGAGAAGGAGTTGGGTGACGTGATCGCGGCACGCATCGCGCCCTATCTGACCGGCGAGAAGCTACCGCAGATCAAGCACTACTTTTTCGTCGCCTTTCCCCAGGGCGTGTTCATGGGCGCTCGCGCCGAGCAGGAGGAAGCCACCGGCGAGCTGGTGCCCATCATCGCCGAGATCATCCAGGGTTTTCCCGATACCTGGGCCTTCGCCAAGCGGGCATCGCTTTTCGGCGGATTCGGCGAGGGGCGCACCATCGACATCAATCTCCAGGGCCGCAACCTGGAGACCATCATGCGCGCGGCCCAGGCTACCTTCGGTGCCGCCATGCAGGCACTCCCCGGCGCCGACGTGCGCCCCCGTCCGGGGCTCGAGCTGGCGGAGCCGGAGCTGCGCCTGGTGCCCAACGAGCGCCGCATCGCCGAGGCCGGCTGGAGCCGTGAGACCATGGCCCTGGTGACCCGCGCACTCGGTCAGGGCCTGTTCGTGGGCGACTACTTCGATGGCGAGGAGCGCCGTGACATCATCGTGCGGGTGCAGCCATGGGATACGCCGGAGCAGCTGGGATCCATCCCTCTCGCGACGCCCGAGGGAGGCGTGTTGCCGGTGGCGGAGTTGGTGGACATCGTGCGCACCGCCGGACCCAGCGAGATCCGTCGCCTGGATCGGCGCCGCAGCGTCACCCTGCAGATAACGCCGCCGCCCAACATGTCTCTGGAAGAGGCGCTGGATATCATCAAGCAGCAGGTGGCGCCGGTGGCCGAGGCGTTGCTACCCGAGGATGGTGAAATTCGCTATACCGGCCGCGCCGATCAGCTCGAAGAGGCGCTGCGCAACATGGGCGGCAGCTTCCTGCTCGCCATCGCGATCCTTTATCTGCTCATGAGTGCGCTGTTTCGATCCTTCAAGGACAGCCTGCTGGTGCTGCTGGCGCTGCCCCTGGCTACCGTAGGCAGCGTTGTGGCTCTATGGATCATGAACGACGGCTTGAAGTACTTCGGTGTGGAACTGTTCCAGCCCATGGATCTGCTCACCATGATCGGCTTCATCATCCTGCTCGGCCTGGTGGTGAATAATGCCATCCTGCTGGTGCATCAGACCCGCGCCGCCGAGCGCGGGGGACTCGGCCGCCGGGCCGCGGTGCAACAGGCGGTGAGTTTGCGCCTGCGCCCCATTCTCATGAGCACCCTGACGAGCATTTTCGGCATGCTGCCGTTGCTGCTCATCCCGGGACCCGGAACGGAGCTCTACCGGGGTCTCGCCGCCGTCATCGTCGGTGGCATGACCGTGAGCACGGCCTTCACGTTGATCCTGTTGCCGAGCCTGTTGCGCGTCGGCGAGCAACGCCACGAATCGCTACCTGCAACCCCGCAGCCGGCGCCAGGTTAACTCATGAAACGTGCCGGCGGGGCGCGTTCGCGCCGATACCCCGCGCTCTCCCCTGACCCGGCAGCCGCGGGATGCTGGCGGTTAGAATTGCGTGCCTGCATCGGCTAGACTCAGACACGACCGACTCGATGCCGGCTACGTGCCTGCAACGATCGCCAGCCTAAAACAACAACTGCGCTACTTGGGGAAGGCTACTCTTCGACACGCCCATGAATCGTCCCTGGCGCATTCCATCGCTACTGCTCGGCGCCATCAGCGTTGCCGTGCTCGCCGTGTCCTTCACATCGGTGGCGCAAGAGATCGACGACCGTCCCGTCTACTACGTGATGCTGAAAAGCCTCGAGGACGGCTTCGAAGCTTACAACATTGCACTGGCAGCGGACCTCAAAGCGCGGGATTTCCACCTCAATAGACAGTACCAATCCGATCGCCTGGTCGTCGCAAAAGAGCTCGAGTCGCTGCAGGAAGACCGAACGCGCAGAGAAGCGACTTTCAATTCGGAGCGCGAGACACTCAACAAGCGGATTGTCAGTGTTAACGAGCAGATAGCGTTGCGCGACGGACGTATCAGCGAAGATCGCCGAATACAGAAGCTTCACCCACCGCGCCACGCGAACGACCCCCGAGTCAAGGCCCTCAAGGAGCGTATTGCCACGCGGCTCGCCGAGATCGATGCCGTCAGAACCAGCTACCTGACTCAATCAACGGCCACACAGAAAGCGCGCGCAGCGCTGACCAGGCAGATCGAAGAGTATATGGGCGCCGGAGACCCATTGGCCCTGGAGATCCGATCCCTGGATCAGGATTGGCAACGATTCGCCGAGAAAGAACGGCGCAAGCTCAAGCGGCTTGCCGACGACTACGCCGTCGAATACACCGCCTTCGAAGAATGGCTGGAAAGGGAGCGCGGGGTTCTCGAGAATGAGGGCGCGGTGGTAGCAACGGCGCTCGAAAAGGATCGTGAGCAGCGCGCCATTCATGGCGAAACCGAAACGGCGTTGCGAGGTCTCATCGATGAATACAATGAGCTCGTGGAAGTGCACGACAGAGCAAGCTCCGACGACCCGCAGCGCGACGAGCGAGCCCTGAAGTTTGCCGACCTCGAGGAGCGAATCGCCGAGTTACGGACCACCCTGGCGCAGGCCAGGGATGCGGTGCTGAATGTCAACGAGCAGATCGAGAGAAAGAACCAGGAGTTCTCCAGGCACTATGAACGCTACGCTGCCGAGAAGCGCGAGCGAGGCGCCACTCTCGCCGTCAATTTGGCGGAACTCAATGCAACCACACTGACGGTCGAAGCCGCCATCGATGAACGCCGGCGGAAAGTAGACGCACAGATCAGAACCCTGGAGGTACACATCAGTGGAGAATTGCGGGATGCGCGGGTTAACCTGGAGACGTTGAACGCACACTTGATTGAATCTTTCGGGCAAGACCACGAAGGATTCGATACCGCGATCACACGTGTGCTCGATGCGAACGACGATGGGCTGCTGTATACGGCGAGCGGCGCGCCGCGATTCGATCTGTCGCGACCGATGACCGCGAACCTTTACACGACAGTAGAGCAACTCGACGCGGATCGCCGCCAGGTCGATGTGCGCATCGCCGCCATCGAGGATAGTGAAGGCGGCGCTCGACAAAGTTCGACCGGAAACTCGGCGACGGCGGGGGCGCTCGAGCGGGATCGCGCAGCCTTGAGCACCGCGCGCCAACAACTGCTCGAGGTCTATGCAACTTTTGTCAGGCAATACCAGGCACGGTTGGCTGCGCTCGAACACAGGCTACGTGCCGTCGAGGTCCGCTTTGCCGAAGAGCGTGGATTGCTGGGCGAGCTTTTCTCGGCGCGCGCGAGCCTGACGCGCGCGGAGATGCAAGCCGTGCAAGAGGTGCTCGTCGCAGCCGTAAAAGGTTTTCCGGGCCCGGCTTCGGGCAACGACAGTCATGCCAGGATGGTCGATGCTCTACAGGAAAAGGCCGGGCAGATGAACGCACCGGTGGAGGAGTCACTGCTCGCGCCTCACGCGCTCATGGATCACATCTCCTCGGAATCGCCGAGCGGGGAAACCAGCTCGCAGTCCGATGGCTGGGGGTCCTCGTCATCGCAAGAAGTGATCGCCAGCAGAGAGCTCACGGGTGCCGACAAGGCAGCGCTCGCCGCTGCCTGGCTCACCCACGTACGCCGGCAACCGCGTTTCGTCGAGATTGCCAACGAGCTCGGCGCCAGCGGTGCGGTACTGGATGGCGGGCAAGCGCTTTCCAGTCTGTTCATGGCGGGTGTATTGGGTCACACCACCATCACTGAGCAACGAATGGACGACGGCGGGGTCGGGACCCGTGTACGCATCCTCGGGCGTGATTACCAACTCGACGCCAACGCACACCTGGAACGATTGCCCGGCGGATAGTGGATCGGGAGAAAAATTCGCCCGGGAGCGACGTTGGCCTGAATCGCAGCCTCGGCCTCACCCTCATTACGCTTTACGGCCTCGGCAACATACTCGGCGCGGGCATTTACGTGCTCATCGGCGAAATCATTGGTGCCGCGGGCATGGGCGCACCCATGGCATTCATCATGGCAGCCGTGGTCGCGGCTTTGTCCGCCTTCACATACGGTGAGCTCGCGGCGCGGTTTCCGGTCAGTGCCGGCGAGGCCGTGTATGTTCACCAGGCCTTCGATCTGCGCTGGCTGTCGATGACCGTCGGCTTAATGATTGCTATCGCCGGCATGGTTTCGGCGGCGACACTGGCACGCGGATTTGCCGGCTACTTTCAGGTGCTGGTGGATCTGCCGGACGCGCTTCTGGTCGTCTGCCTGGTCGTGGCACTCGGTTTCATTGCCGCGTGGGGCATTAAGAGCTCGGTGCGCATCGCGGCGACGCTCACGATCATCGAGGCCGGCGGCCTGATGATGATCGTGGTCGTCGCAGGCCACAACCTGGACACCGTGCCTGAAAACCTCCCTCGGATGCTGTTACTCGAAGGCGATTCCGCCCTTACCGGGGTGGTGCTGGGCGCGTTCCTGGCTTTCTTCGCCTTCATCGGCTTCGAGGACATGGTCAACGTCGCCGAGGAAGTAGAGCGCCCGGAGCGTAACCTGCCCCTCGGTATACTCATCGCGCTCGGCGTGTCGACGGTCATCTATCTACTGGTGGTACTGGCGGCACTTACCAGCGTGCCCATGGAAAAGCTTGCCGGGAGTAAGGCGCCGCTGGCGGTCGTTTACCAGCACGTGACCGGGGATTCCCCCGTCGTCATCAGCAGCATCGGCTTACTGGCTGTGGTCAACGGCGCGCTGGTGCAAATCATCATGGCGACGCGCATCTTCTACGGCATGAGTGTGAACGGCTGGCTGCCGCGCGTCCTGCGGACGGTGAACCCGCGTACGCAGACACCCGTGACCGCGACGGTGGTCGTTGTCGTCGTCGTTGCCACGCTGGCGTTGTGGTTTCCCCTGGTGAGTCTTGCGAGTGCCACGAGCTTGCTGGTGCTCACCGTATTCGGACTGGTCAACCTGACACTGGTGACGCTGAAGCGTCACCGGCCACAAGCTGCCGGGGTGATGCCCTGTCCCATGTGGGTACCCATGGCTGGGGCCACCGCCAGCTTCGGATTGCTTGTCGCGCAGCTCCTCCGTTGAACCGTGACTGACTGGAGGATCGATTCGCTGACGCTGCCCGATTCGCAGGCCTGCATCGGCCTGTGCGCGTGCCCGGGTCAGTCCGGGTCGCTATCCAGCGATCTCCAGAGGCTTCGCGATTGGGGCGCCAGGGGAATGGTGACTTTAATCGAGGATCACGAGTTCGAGCTGCTCGGTGTCACATCACTGCGCGAGGAGGTCGAGGCCCTCGATATGCGCTGGTGGCATCTACCGATCCGCGATATGGATACGCCGGACGCGGACTTCGAGATACGCTGGCGGAAAACCGGTGGAGAGTTGCGCAGCCTGCTCGGCGACGGCTTTTCCGTCGCCTTACATTGCCGGGGTGGGAAGGGGCGAACCGGCACGATTGCAGCACGCCTGCTCGTGGAGTTGGGAAGTGCGCCGGCCCTGGCCATCGAGCGCGTGCGCGCGGCAAGACCAGGATCGATTGAGACCACGGCGCAGGAGAAATTCGTGCACGATCTAGATGTTTAGCACTATCGCCACGCCGAGCTGCGACGCGATGGCGCGAAGAACTTTAACGTCCTCATCGTTGAAAGCGCCGTCGATTTTATTGTCGACCTGAACAGCACCCACCACCCAGCCGCGACGATTGACGACGGGCACGCACAGCACATTCCGCGTGCGGAAATCCCGTTGCCTGTCGAATTGGGGATTGAAGCGCTGATCTCCGTACGGATCGTGGATGTTCACTACTTCGCCGGTAATCGCAGAGTATCCTGCCACCAGCGAGGAAGCTTGAACGCGCAGGTGCTCGGTTTCGCCGCCACTGGCAATCACCGACCACATCTCTTCCGCGTCCTTGTCGTAGGCGAACAAGGTACTGCGCTCACAGCCGAGCAACTCATTCAACTCGTCGCCGATTTCCTTCATAACGGCTGTCAGGTCTTGCGTCTGGGTCATGAGAGTGGCCACGTCCAGCAATGTTGTCATTCGATCGTGACTTCGAACGACGTCACGGTACAGGTTGGTGCACTCGACGATACCCGCAGCCTGCTCGGCGAATACCCTGATCAGGGTCTCATCGTGCTCGTCGAAAATGCCGATTCGCTTGTTTACGACCTCGAGAACACCGATCAGTGCGCCACCGCTTGCCAGCACGGGTGCGCACAGCACACTGTGCGTGTGCCAACCTGTACGCTGGTTCAGCTCATGGTCGAATCGCCCATCCTCGCTGGCGTCCGCAACGTTGACAATCTCACCGTGGGTAGCAACCCAGCCGACGATACCCTGATCCGCCGAGACGCGAATATCGCGGTGCTCGATACCATCGCCGACTTGCGACCATAAATCGCCGGTATTCGGGTCGACAGAATAGAGCGTCACATGCTCTGCGTCAGTCAAATGACTGATGCCGCGTACCAATTGCTGCAGGGCTGCCTCGATTCCCTCCTCGAGTGCTTCGGACTTCGAGAGCTCTATGAACTCCGCAAGATGTCCCAGCCTGCGGGTCGTCGCTGGATGTCGATACTGGTTTTCCTGATATAGAAGGTTGGAACGGCGTAGCCTGTTGGTCACGACATCCATGAATGCCGTAGCGACATTCGCATTACTCTCGAAGCAATCCGTGAGGTCTTCATAGCTGGCTCGCAGCAACTGCACGTAATCCAGGGCGCGCACGGACGCGGAGCGGACGCCGTTCGTGAAGTATCCCATTTCGCCGACGGGCTCGCCGGGGAATACCCTTGCCAATGTCGTCTCATGCTCTTCTTCATCGACGCAAAAAACTTCCAATCGCCCGGATCCGAGAACATACAGATAGGGATCTCTGTCATCTTGGGTAATGAGAGATTGATCGGGGGGTGCCGACACTTCTTGAAATACAGCACTCAATTCCGCGAGGTCATCATCGGAAAGAGAGGTGAAAAGTGGACACGCCCTGAGGCGATCCACGCGCTGTGCCTGAATGCCCGCAAGTAATGCGTCCAAAGAAATGGCTTCGTCTTCGAGCAACAATTCGCCGAGGCGTTTTGTCGCGGCACCACCCCGCCCGCTTCTCTGTTTCGAGAGCACCGCCTGAATCGCCTGATTTGAACAGTCGAGATACTCTCCCAGGCGACGGGAGTTCGGTGAAACACTGGGTTCGGCAGCCATGGTCAGATTGAGGCAGAGTGCTCCGGAGTCGATCAGCCGTCGCGTTCTGTCACCATGGGGCGGTGACACTCGGGGACCAGAAATGGCCCTGTGGATGGCCGATAGGCAGCTGATTCGCTATCAGCACTTCCTGACGAAAAATTCTAGATTATGGCGCGACCTTTTGCCACGTGCGGACTGACCCGCACCGGCAATAATCACGAATAGTGTTTCTCAGCGACTTAACCGGGCGATGAAGTTCATGGTCGAACAAAATCGCTCCCCGAGGTTTCTCAGAAATGCTTTTTGATATCGTAGCTGGCAATTGACGGAGGTGCGTTCTATGACTGAGGAGCGGATTTTCAGCAAGGTCACTCTTTCCTGAGCGACGATGGTCGCGGTTCGCGCCTGGTTGACGATGAAACCCAACTCCCCGAAGGTCGCGCCGGGTCTGAGGATATCCACTTCGACGTCGGCACGGCGCACGGACACGTTACCGGATATGAGCAAGTAAAAGCTCTTGTCGAACTCGCCCTCGATGATTATCTCGGTGCCGGCCTCGTGCTCTTCCCACTCACTGGCTTTGACCGTTTCGAGAATTTCGGATTCCTCGAACTCTTCGAAAAAACTCAATCTGCTGACGCGCTCGAACTGACGCGTGCTGGAGAGCTGATTCGTCGTGTGCCGGATCTCGTCATGTATGAGACTCAGGTCACCCGCGAGATCCATGGCCGTCTGATATCGGCCAGCCGGGTGTTTCTTCAACGTGCGGTCGACAATGTGCACCAGCGCCGGCGGGATGTCGTCTCGGAACTCCGTAAGCGGCTTGTGAGGCTCGCGGGTAATACGTTTTGCAATGGCTGAGATGTTGTCGGCTTTGAAAGGACTGACACCAGTTAACAGTTCGTAGATAACTACGCCGAGCGAGAAGATGTCCGATTGATTGGTCACCATTTCTTCAGACACCTGCTCCGGCGACATGTAACGTGGCGAACCCAGGCGACCCATGACCTGGGTATCGTTGATATCGGCGTTGGTGATCAGGGCCAGGCCGAAATCGCAGATTTTCACCTCATTATCCTGGGTGAGCATGATGTTCTTCGGCTTGATGTCGCGGTGCACGACGCCCTTATTATGGGCAAAGTCGAAGGCGATCGCGCACTTCAACATGGTGCCGACCACGTGCTCGATGGGCAGTAGATTGTCGGGCCTGCAGAAACGGTCCAGGGTGCTGGCGCCCTGCACGAATTCCATGACGAGGTAGCGGCGGTCGTCCTCGATACCGGCGTCGATGGTGGCGACGATATTGGGGTGGCGCAACATGCCCGCCGCCTTGGCCTCGATGTAAAAGAGCTTGCGCCGTCGGCGGGCGATGCGATCGTCGTCGGCGGGTTTCGGCGTGGCAATCTTGACGGCCACGTCCTGCAGGGAAAAAGGGTCCCGGGCCAGATAGACTGTCCCCATATTGCCATCGCCAATCGGGCGTATCAGCTCGTACTTGCCGATGGTCCGGGCTGCCTGGGTCTTGGTGGCCTGTGCCATTGCGTGGGCCATCTGCTCTGGAGGGGCTCGCTGGTGATGCTGTTAGGGGTCAGGGAGGCGCGGATGGACGCCGAATTCCCCGGGCACCCCAGCATTGTAGGAGATAACCTCGGCCCTTGATGCCAATTCGTCCCGATTAACACCCAAAGGAGTCAGCTATGATGGAATTTGTGCTGCAGTACGGGCTTTTCGTAGCCAAAACCGCGACCATCGTCGTGGCCGCGGGGGTTCTGGTCGCCCTCGTCGCCGGCCTGTCGCGGCGGGGGAGACAGCCCGATCGGCTGCAGGTAACCCGCCTGAACGATCACTACCGGAGCCTCAAGCAGGCCCTGGAAGCAAGCATTCTCCCTCGCAAGCACTTCAAGGTGGAGGAAAAGGCACGCCGCCAGGAGCGCAAGGCCCTCAGGAAGCGCAGCGCCGAGGAGGCGGAAAAGTCCAGACGCGTATTCGTCATCAACTTCCGCGGCGACATCCGCGCCAGCGCCGTTGCGGCGCTGCGTGAAGAAGTAACCGCCCTACTGACCATCGCGCGGGCCGAGGACGAGGTGGTGCTGCGCCTGGAGAACGCCGGGGGGCTGGTCCACGATCACGGCCTCGCTGCCTCTCAACTCGAGCGCATACGCAGCCGCGGGATCCCCCTGACGGTGGCGGTGGACAAGATTGCCGCCAGCGGCGGTTACATGATGGCCTGCGTCGGCGACCGAATCCTTGCCGCGCCCTTCGCGGTCCTCGGTTCCATCGGCGTGCTGATGCAGCTGCCCAATTTTCATCGCATCCTGGATGCCCACGGCGTCGACTTCGAGCTTCTCAAGGGAGGCGAGTACAAGCGCAAGCTGACCCTGTTCGGCGAGAACAGCGACGTGGATCGCGCGCGCATGCAGCAGGAAATCGACGATACCCACACGCTGTTCAAGGACTTCGTAGGCGAGCAACGTCCCCAGCTGGACATCGGCGCCGTGGCCACCGGTGAGCACTGGTACGGCCGCCAGGCGCTCGAGCTCGTGCTTTGTGATGAGCTGCGCACCAGCGACGACTATCTGCTGGCGGCCAGCCAGGAAGCGGAGCTCTACGAACTCGTCTACACCACCAGGAAGCCGCTGGCGCGCAAGCTCGCCACGTTGATGGGTAATCTCACGGACGGTGTATTGAGACGCCGAATGCCCATGGCCATATAATGACCGCTGGTCACTTGCCGGACAGTTCCATGAGCGTACAGGAAATTATCGAGCGAAAGCTGGCCGAGGGCCTGGCGGCCCTGCACCTGGAGGTGACAAATGAGAGCGGGCAGCACAACGTGCCACCGGGATCGGAATCGCACTTCAAGGTGGTCGTGGTATCCAACGAATTCGAGGACAAGAGCCTGGTGGCGCAGCACCGCCTGGTCTACAAGCTGCTCGGAAGCGAGCTCCGAAACCAGGTTCATGCACTCGCTCTGCATACCTATACCGAGCAGGGCTGGCGAGCGAGGACAGGCGCGGCACCCATGTCGCCGCCCTGCCTTGGGGGCAAGAGCAGGGAGCAGGCATAAAAACGGAGTCGTCGGGCGCTCTGCGGGGGCCGCTGCTGATGCTGGCGGCCACCGTGGTGCTGACCTGTATGCATGCGACGGTTCGCCATGTCAGCGACGGCATGCATCCCTTCGAGATCACTTTCTTTCGTAATTTGTTCGGACTTTTCGCCATCCTGCCGCTAGCCATACGCGCCGGCATCGGCGGTCTCCGCAGCCGTCAGCCGGGACTGCAGATGTTGCGAAGCGGCTTCGGTCTGATCGCCATGTTGACCTGGTTCTACGGCTTGAGCGTAGTACCCATCGCCCAGGCAACGGCGCTCAGCTTCACGGCGGTTATATTCGGCTCCATCGGCGCGGCGCTGGTGCTCGGTGAACGTATGCGCCTGCGGCGCTGGAGCGCGGTGGTGGCGGGCTTCATCGGCGCGCTGGTGATCCTGCGCCCCGGCTTCGGCGAGGTGAACCCGGCCGCGCTCATCGTGGTGCTGTCGTCGATCTGCTGGGCCGCCGCCCTGCTCACGGTGAAACGGCTTTCCAGCACCGATTCGGTGGTCTGCATCGTCACCTGGAACTCGGTGCTGCTGACGGCGCTGTCACTGCCCGTGGCGATCCCGGTGTGGGTCACGCCAAAGCTTGAGCAGCTGTTGTGGCTCGGGCTTATCGGGGTACTCGCGACTCTGGGGCACCTGGCCATGACCGGCGCCTTCAAGGCGTCGGACGCCACCGTGGTATTCCCGGTGGATTACACGCGCCTGGTGTGGGCGAGCGTTATCGGCTATCTGGTCTTCAGCGAGGTTCCTGACGTCTGGACGTGGGTGGGCGGAACCATCATTTTTGCCAGCACTACCTACATCGCCTACCGGGAAGCCGCGATCAGACGCGCCCGGGAACGATCGTAGCCCTTGTTATCCAACATGTTCTGGCGCGCGAGCTCCACTCCGAGGAAACGTGCCAGTGTCTGCATGCCGGAGCGGCCGGCTTGGCCAGCGTGAAATTCGGCGCGCGCATTGTAGTTGGTGTTGGTGTTGATGTCATAGGTGTAGGTGTGACCATCGCCGTCGACGATGAACTCGAAGGCCGCTACGTGCAGCTCGTGACTAACCATGAAGCCGCGGTATGCGTCCACCAGCGGGTGGTTGAAAGCATCGACGATGACGAACTTTTCCGCCGCACTCCCTATCACCGGGCAGTCGCCGTCTCCGACTTCGCACGTCTGCGCCGGGCACAGCTCGAATCCCTCCGAGGTGTCGACGCGCACCGCGTATAGCAGTTCCTGACCGATGAATTCCACGCGCGTAATGTGCGGCGTCGGTGCCTCGATGTACTCCTGGATGAGGGTAATGCCGTCGACGGAAAGCTCGAACTCCGGCCCGTCCAAATAGCTCACGAGCTCATCCACGTCCGCGTGCAGTCGCACGCCAAGGCCTTTGCCGGCACGATTGTGCTTACTGACAAAGGCCCCGTGGAATTCGCAAGCCGAGGCGATGATCTGCTCGCGGCCAAGGGCCGCCACGGTCCGGGGAACCCGGATCCCGTGCTGCCGGAGAGCCGCGTACTGGGCCATCTTGCTGATCTCCAACGCCAGAGCCCGGGTGCCGTTCAAGACCCGCGCGCCGTGGGCTTCCAGCCAGGCGAGCACGCCGGCCGTGAGCTCCGGTGTGTAGCGGTGGCCGCGGGTGTGGGAAGAAGCGCTCATGCGGCTGTAGAAGACACCGGCGGGCGGGATCTCGTCGAGGGCGAGTTGGCCGGCCCCGAGGTGCCACTCCCTGTAGGGGTGGCCGAGGGCGTCCAGCTCATGCGCAAGCGGCCTGTTCCATTCTTCGTTCTCGTGGACAATGTGTATGTGCGACATGTGCTGCGGACCCGGGTGAGCGCTCTGAACAAGCAATCACGGTGACTATATGGGCTGCGCCCCGGGAGTTGAAAGAACAAAAGGGGATAGTGCTATACGGATTGGTAATATGACGGCCCGGTAACAGCCCCGCGCGGGGCCTTAGGCTAGAATATCGGCAAATCGACCAGGCACGGCTGCGGTTCCGCCGGCGCCCGATGACGACGTCGGAACCCGTCACCCGGGGCGCGGTCGAAAAAGACGCCCCGGGGTGATCCAGTCTCGAAGAGACATCGGCCCCGAAAACTGGAGACAAGCATGTCGAGAAAGACCCCGATGGCAGGGTGGCCCGCGTTTGTTCGAGAATCGCTCCTGTGGGCGCTGCTTCTGTGGACTTTCGCCGCCCAGGCGGCCGGGGCGGTCATCAAGAGCCCCCACGATCCACGCAGCTACGAAACATTGGTGCTCGACAACGGCCTCAAGGTGGTTCTGGTTTCCGATCCCGCCACCGACAAGGCGGCGGCGTCCCTGGACGTGAATATCGGCAGCGGAAGCGACCCGCAAGGCCGTGAAGGTCTCGCGCATTTTCTCGAGCATATGTTGTTTCTAGGCACCGAGAAGTTTCCAGATTCCGCCGAGTACAAGGAATTCATGGCGGCCCATGGCGGCAGGGACAACGCCTACACATCCTACGACCACACGAACTATTTTTTCGACATAGACAAGGACCACTTGGAGCCGGCCTTGGATCGCTTCTCGCAATTCTTTGTCGCGCCTACGTTCACGCCGAAGTACGTGAGCCGCGAACGGCAGGTCGTGCATTCCGAATACACGTCGAAGTTCACGAGCGACGGTCGACGTTCGTTCTATGCCAAGAAGCAGGCCATGAACCCGGACCATCCCTACACGCGCTTTTCGGTGGGCAGCAACGATACACTGGCCGACCGCGCCGGCGACAGTATTCGTGATGAGCTGATTCGCTTTTACAGGGCCCACTACTCGGCCAACATCATGGCGCTCGCAGTCGTGGGAAAGGAGCCTCTGCCGCAACTTCGGAAATGGGTAACAGAAAAATTCTCGGATATACCAAATACCGGTAAATTGCGATTGGAAGTCGATGCACCGCTGTTCGCTTCCGGACAGCTTCCGGCGCGGGTAAATATCGTCCCGGTCAAAGATCGACGCGGGCTTTCCCTGACCTTCCCCGTGCCACCCGTTGAACAGCACCGGCGGTCGAAACCCACCCATTTTATCTCTCACCTGCTCGGTCACGAAGGCAAGGGCAGCCTGTTGTCGCTGCTCAAGGAAAAAGGCTGGAGTGACGGCCTTAGCTCCGGACTCGGTGTGCGCCAGCCGAACAATGCGACCATGAGTGTTTCGGTCAAGCTGACGCCGGCGGGCTTGGGGCACGTGGACGAGGTCGTGGCTTACGTCTTTCGTTACATCGCGCTGATGCGCGAATCCGGCATCTCGAAATGGAGTTTCGATGAGCAGCGTAAGCTCTCCGAAATGCATTTCCTGTATGCGGAGAAATTGGA
>Ga0255058_10000530_pt1 | contig 22477 bp, 20 predicted proteins | sample Cases_109_9_MG_FD_188637 | JGI IMG/M metagenome (GOLD analysis project Ga0255058, IMG submission 188637) | Seawater microbial communities from Amundsen Gulf, Northwest Territories, Canada - Cases_109_9 | ecosystem: Environmental > Aquatic > Marine > Gulf | place: Canada: Northwest Territories... | reverse complement strand
TGGATAGGTTCGTTCGCTATGGACATCACTCACTCCAACTCAATGCCATCGCTGCGCGGAGAACCGCTCAGCCGCGCCCGCTCGGCTTCTTTGCTGGATAGCGCGATGGTGATCAGCGTGTCGGCGGACGGAAACGCCATATCTGCGAGCGTGATCTGGGAAAGGGCTTGGTGAACCGCGACGTTGATGCGTTGCCAGTTTGCGCGAGCGCCGCAGTTGGTTTCGTACTCGCAAAGCGAATCGGTGGTCTCATCCGAACATTCGGTGACGGCTATCGGCCCCTCGATCGCTTGGATGACTTCGTGGATGCTGATCTCTGCGGCCGGCCGAGCCAAGGCGTATCCGCCTCTGGTGCCACGCCGCGATGCGACGACCCCAGCCCGGCTCAACTGCTTGAGGACCTTGCTGGCGGTGGGCTCCGGAATCTGAGTCTGGACGGAGAGGTCGCGGGCCGCATGGGGCCTCTTCGTGGCGGCCAGGTGGGTAGCCAACACGACCGCGTAGTCTGTCATTCTAGAAATCCGCAGCATTTTCAGGTAGTTAGATACAGGACTGTTCCGGTCCTATATATGGATCTAGGGTATGGACCGAGACGTGTCAAGGTTGGCCCTGCCTCGACGGCCTACCGAGCTCCCTCGGGGACCAATAGCACCGGCATCGGCGCGATCCGAACACAGCGCAAAGCGGTGCTTCCAATGAGCAACCGACCCAAGACACTCTGATGTTGCATGCCGACGACCATCACGTCGGCTTCGACCATCACTCCCGCATCGCAAAGCGCGTGCGACGGATACTCCGGCGAAACCACCTGATGATGCTGGGCTCCGGGGGCGTGCTGCGCAACGTAGTCGACGAGTTTCTGCCCTGCCTCGAGCTTCGATTGATCGCGAAGGACTTGGCGCCACGTGCGCTCTTCGTCTGGCTTCTCTTCACCGCCCGCCGGAATGATCACGTTGGCTACGTGAAGCTCACCGCCGACGCGCGCCACCGCACGCTTCGCCCACGAAAGCGCGGTGAGCGACGACTCGGAGAGGTCGGTGCCGACGAGCCACCTCGTCCCGGCGAGGCCGTCTGGAATGGGTGCCTCGCCCGTCGAGACGAACACGGGCCGGTCGGCCGCCCGAATCACGCGCTCCGTTGTCGAGCCGAGGACACGCTCGGTCACGCCCGAGCGATCAACCGCCCGCTCACCGCCGCTCCCATACGCGCCGACGACGATCAAGAAGCTCGATCGCTCCTGCCCCACCTCTGGAATGAGCCTCCAAGGACGCCCCCGCACGACGAAGGCCTCGGTTTCGACCCCCGCCGCGACGCAGCGCTTCTGCTCTTCTTGAAGCCGGGCTTCGAGAGCCGCTTCGTAGCGCGTCGTATGCTCACGGGCCTGGTCGGTCGCCTCCTCGAGCCCCGGCGACTCGGGCCACCAGGAATCGGCGTCGTCAACCACGTGGACCAAGTCGAGACGCGCTCCAAAAGCTTTGGCGGCGGCCACGCCGAGATCCACGGCGCGGCGGCTGTGTTCGGTCAAATCGGTTGCGCAAAGAATGCTCGCTCCGGCCATATGGGGAGCATAGATCAACCCATTGGAGGGGCACATAGTCGGCGCTAGGCTTTCTGAGCCATGTCTTCGCTGCCGATATATATGGACCACCATGCGACCACGCCGGTAGACGACCGTGTGCTCGCGGCCATGACGCCATTCTTCAACGAGCGCTTTGGCAACGCGGCGAGCACCGCCCACGTGTATGGGAGAGCGGCTTGCAACGCCGTCGAGGAGGGCCGAGCTCGAGTGGCTGCGCTGCTCGACTGCAAGCCAGAGGAGCTGATTTTCACCTCGGGCGCGACCGAAAGCGACAACTTGGCTATCGTGGGCGCGGCCAGAGCAAGGGAGGCGCACGGGAACCACATCGTGACCGTGCGGACCGAGCACAAGGCGGTGCTCGACACGTGTGCGGCGCTCGCGCAGCAAGGTTGGCAGGTCACCTTCCTCGACGTCGACTCGGCTGGGATGGTTCCGGTCCAGGCGGTGGCGGCCGCGCTGACGAAGGACACGGTGCTCGTGAGCGTCATGTTGGCGAACAACGAAGTGGGCGTCCTGCAAGACGTCGCCGCGATTGCCACGCTTGCCCACGAGCGCGATGTCCTCTTCCATTGTGATGCAGCGCAAGGGCTCGGCTATCTACCCTTCTCCGTCCGAGACCTTGGAATCGATCTCGTGAGCGTTTCGGCCCACAAGATGTACGGGCCAAAGGGCGTCGGCGCGCTCTACGTGCGCGACACGGTACAAGCGCGCGGCATTCCACTGCCGCAGATCGCAGGCGGTGGCCACGAACGCGGCCTTCGTTCGGGAACCTTGAACGTCCCGGGGGTCGTCGGCTTTGGAACGGCCGCGGAGATCATGAGACAGGAGGGCAAGAAGGAGGCGACTCGGATCACTGGCCTTCGAGACGCGCTTCGCGATCGGCTCCTCGACGGGCTCGACGAAGTTCGGCTCAACGGTGCCGCTGACAAACGCCATCCGGGAAATCTCAATTTATCGTTCGGCTATTTGGATGGCGCGCGGCTGCTCCTCGAGCTCTGCGACCACGTTGCCGTATCGAGTGGCGCCGCCTGCAGCAGCGCCAAACCAGGGCCGAGTTACGTGCTCGAAGCGATGGGCGTTCCAAAGGAGTGGGCGACCGCTTCTATCCGCTTCGGCCTAGGGAGATCGACCACCGAGAAAGAGATCGCAACTGTGGGGGATGTCGTGATCGACACGGTTCATCAGCTTCGAGAGCGCTCGCCGTTGTGGGAACGGAAGTTGGGAGGGAAGCCGATCGAGTGGTAGACCTCCCAAGTGCCCTCCGGGAGCCCGACGCCGACCTGCTCTACCCAACCGCGGTCTGCTGGCGGAGACCGCCATCTAGCCTTACATAGAGAGGAATGAGTTCAGCTGAGAACATCACCCTGACGCCCAGAGCCGTCGAAATGGCGAAGCAAAAGCTCGCCGACGCCGACACTCCGGTCAAGGGTTTGCGCTTGGGGGTCAAGGGTGGGGGGTGCTCCGGGTACTACTACGTCTACGATTTCGCGACGAAGATCAGGCCCCAGAAAGACCTCGTCTTCGACTTTGATGGGCTCAAGGTGGTCGTCGACAACCGAAGCATCGAGTTTCTCAAGGGCGCCGTCCTTGATTGGGAGCAAAGCCTGATGAGCTACGGCTTCAAGTGGAAGAACCCCAATGCGAGCGGCGACTGCGGATGCGGAGAGTCGTTCGACGTAGGCGATAGTGTGGGGGCGGTGGGGCGGGACAAATTAAACCCGAAGGCCGTCTAGAATTCATCCGCCGGCGGTACCGGAATCGGATTGGGCAAGGCCGCGTACGGCATGAGGTCGGACGGGTTGCAGTCCTTGGGGAGCAACTCGGGCGTGTTGAGCTCGACCGATCGGCAACAGCGATCGAAGGCCGGCTGTACCCCGGACGTACCTCCCTCGGCGCATGGATCTGGAACCGGGAGCGGGACGGGCGCAACCGTGCTGGCGAGCTTCGCCTGAATCCCCTGAAAAGCGAAGGATAGGCCGGTGGCAGTGCACGGCTCATCAGGGCTACCGAGGCTCTTGTCGACGCGAAGATCGAGGTTGTCCGTGAGTAGCCCTTCGACGCTCTCGCGCAAACTTTCATCGCAGATTCCCAATGGGCGAAGTGTGGCAAGGAGCTGACCCGCGGAAAAGCGCCCGGCGAGAAGGCCTCTGGTCAACGTTTGGCCGTCTTCGCTGATGTCCCCGATGAAATAGCCATCGATCGAAATCGAGAAGCTTCCGGGGCCGGTTAGAAACGCGAAAGTCGCGTCGGTGCCGACCGGAAAGACGATGCGTCCTTTGGAGACGTATGCATCGCTCCTCCATACGTTCGGGCGATCCAGGCTGCCAGCCACGAGACTTGCAGGGTCGGCAAAGAAGAAATCCTCGCCGTCCCAGTCAGGAGGTGGGGCCTCGACCGAGCCTCCCTGCTCCATCAGCGTGGCACCGCTGGGGCCACCCCATTCTAGGCCTGAGACGTCGTCGAGCGACGTACCGTCGACGGCGGAGATGATCGAGACGTCGACCTTGGCGTCATTCGATGTTCCGTTCCATTCCTTCAGGCGCACGAGCACCGTGCCAAAGCCGAGGCCTTGGTTGAGCGCGATGTTGTCTTCGAGACACGCGATCAGGCTTACAACGGTGGGCAGAACGTGCCGGCCGAACGCGTTGTCGATCCCGTTGTCACCATCGAGCGGAGGATTGCCATTGGCCGCCACACACTCTGCGGCATCCTGGATCGACCTCGTGTTCATTCCGTCGAGGTCTAAACCGAACCTGCGCCAGCGATCCCCGGATTGGTCTAGGGACACGTTGCGCAAGGCGAAGATCACTTCGACACTGTCCTCCGGGGAGCTGGTGCTCTGAGGCGGTCGTTCGGGAATACCCGCTAAGCCTTCGTCAACCAGCGTCGAGTCGTAGACATTGCAACCCGAGACGCTCGGGACGAGAACTGTAAGCAACAAGGCAAGCGCGGTTTTCATCGGATGACGAGCTCACAAGGCAAGTGACGGAATCCTTCATTACTATAACAATACCGTCACAACAGATGCTACTGATCGTAAGCTAGCTCACGAAACCGGCGGTCGGCGTGACCACCAGGCAGCCACCGCACTTCCGATGATGCAATGGGTCATGGCGGAGAGTGCGCTCGGAATCGCTGTCAACGGGTTCGCGAAGTGCGCCTGCGCCAACACCGCTCCTAGCCCGGAGTTCTGCATGCCAACCTCGATCGAAATGGTGCGGGCCACATTGCCGGAGCCCCCCGCCAGGCCACCGAGAACGTACCCGAGGAAGAAGCCGACCGCATGCGCTGTCACGACGGCGGCCAGCAGCCGCCAGCCACTGTCGAGCACCGCATCTTTCTGCGCGCCAAGGATCGCAGCGACGATCAACACGATCATGACGACCGCAGCCGCGGGCGCGAAGGGCACGATCTTCTCGGTGACCTTGGGCAGATAGCGACGCAGAACGAGCCCGATCACGACCGGCAGAAGCACCACCTCGGCCGTCGTGACCAGCAAGCCCCACGGATCTACGTCAACCCGGCTCCCGACGAGCCATGTGGTCAACAGCGGTGTACAGGCCGCGGCAAGCATGGTCGAAAAGGCAGTCATCGAAACCGAGAGGGCGACGTCGGCCTTGGCGAGATACGCAATGACGTTGGACGCCGTCCCACCGGGACAACAACACACCAAGATCAGGCCGACGGCGAACGGCGTGGGCAAATCGAAGAGGGAGCCAGAACCCCACCCGACCAGGGGCATGACCGTGTACTGAAGGAGCACACCCCATAGGATCGGCGCGGGGGTTCGGGCGACGCGGGCGAAATCCGAGAACTCCAGTGTTAGCCCCATTCCGAGCATGATGATCTGCAACCCCGGCGTCACCAGCCCGTAGTCGAGAAACCACGTAAAGGCGGGCGGATAGGCGAGCGCCGCGACACCCGCAACGGTGACCCACAGAGGAAAGAGGCGGACGATAGCGCTCACGTCGCCGCCATGTAGCACAGCCACGGGCCCCTGCGGGACGCTGATACGCATCCATGCTACGAATCGCAGCTCATGTTCCGCCCAGCTACAGACGACGTCCGGATCGACGGCCTCCGCCCCTTGATCCCGCCCGCCATCCTGATGGAGGAGATCCATCCGGGAGACGGGGCGATCGCACGCATTTCGGAGGCTCGCCAACGGATTGGCGACATCGTCCACGGAAAAGACGACAGGCTCGTGCTCGTCGTCGGGCCTTGCTCGATTCACGACCCAGAAGCGGCGGTCGACTACGCGAAGCGGCTCAAGTTGCTCGCCGACCAGCACGGAGACGAGCTCTTCATCGTGATGCGGACGTACTTCGAAAAACCGCGTACCACGGTCGGTTGGAAGGGCCTCATCAACGATCCCAATCTCGACGGAAGCTTCGACATCAACCAAGGCCTCCGAATTGCGAGGGGGCTGTTGAGCACTCTGGCGGAGCTCGACCTGCCGGCTGGGACCGAGTTCCTCGATCCTATCTCGCCACAGTTCGTCGCAGACCTCGTGTCTTGGGGCGCCATAGGGGCCCGCACTACCGAGAGCCAAGTCCATCGCGAGCTTGCTAGCGGTCTATCGATGCCGGTAGGGTTCAAGAACGGCACGCGAGGCACCATCACGATTGCGGTCGAGGCGGTCAAAGCCTCACGCAACCCGCACCACTTCCTCTCGGTGACGAAGCAAGGCCTGACCGCGATCGTGGCGACGAAGGGCAACCTAGATTGCCACGTCATCCTCCGTGGGGGTGCAGGGAAACCCAACTACCATCCCGAAGCGATTGCGGAAACCACAGAGACGCTCGCGAGAGCCGGCCTAGAGGCGCGTGTGATGGTCGACTGCAGCCATGCCAACAGTGGCAAAGACCACGAGAAACAACCGGGCGTGGCGAGCTCGGTCGCACGGCAAGTCGCCAAAGGCGGAACGGGCGTGTTCGGGGTGATGCTCGAAAGCTTCCTCATCGGTGGACGGCAGGACAAGAGAGACGACGAGGAGCTCACCTATGGACAGAGCATCACTGACGCGTGCATGAGCTGGGACGCAACCGTACCGGTGATCGAAGAGCTCGCGACTTCCGTTCGCTCACGGCGTAGCGCCGGGGCTTAGATGAAGTCAGGCGCGGGGACCGGTACCCGCACCGCATCCGGCAGACGGTCGAAAGCGGCGGCTTTGAGCGCCTTTGGAGCCGTATCGCAGGTGTCTACCCGCGTCTTTCCGTCGAGCCACTGACTCGGACAGCATCGATCTTCCGGCACGTCGAATCCCTCGGCGCACGGGTCTAGCTTCGGACGCGACGCAGGCGCCAGGCCGGCGATGCGTCCCGCCACCCCTGCAAACGTCACACCCAGGCTGAATGCATCACACTCCGCACCGGTCCCGTCCATTTCCGGCAGGGACTGGATATCGGCGTACTGGCCGAAGAGAGTCTCGACAACAGTGGCGTTGATGGCGCAGATTCCGATGCGGGGTGTCGCCTCGCCGAGCTTCTCGATGCTGAACCGCCCAGTGAATAGCCCGTGCTCCAAGCCGGCTCGATCTTCGGTGATGTCCCCCATCATCAATCCACCATTGACGACTACGTCCATCGCTCCGTCGCTCGGTAGACTTCCATCACCAGCGATCAACTTGAACGCGGTACCCGGAGGCAGCGGCAGAACGAGACGTCCAAACGCTACGTAGGCGTCAATTTCAACGAGGTTTGGAAGCTCGACGCTCGGCAGGCCGGCTTCGTCGTCTCCGAAGTCTTCGGGGTCGAGATACCACCAGTCTTCGGCATCCCATGCGGGATCGGGTGCATCCTCGATCTGCGCGCCCTGCGTATAGACCAAATCCACATCGCCAAACCGCCCGAAGCCGACCAGAGAAGGGTCTTCACGGGTTCCGTCGACCGCTGTGGTCAGGATCGCTGAAACGCTCGCGTCGCTGCGCAGGCCGTTCCACCCACGGACCCACAGAATAACGGTCCCGATTCCGCGACCCTGCGTAAGGGCGAGGTTGTCCTGGAGACAAGGGAGGACCGCACCGACTGTTGGAAGGAGGCTCGTACCCAGCGAGTTGTCGATTCCGTCTTTTCCGTCGACGATCGCCTGTCCGACGACTTCCCCTTCTACTGTGCGCGGTTGGCAAGTCACGCTGTCCGCGTCGGTGGTCACCGCGGAGTCGAGGTCGATCCCGATGCGCGCTGCGTTCTCAGCGGATTGCTCGATGTAGATATCCTTGAGCGCGAAGACCAACACCTCGACATCATCGGGAGAGCTCGTTGCGGCGGGCGGCCTCGGCGGCGCACCAATAGTGCCACTGCCGATGAGCCCTTCGTCGTAGACACTGCAGCTCGACACCGCAATCCACGCGAACGCGCCGATGCAGCAGTTCCAACGAAGCAAGCGCATGTATCCATTCCCCCTTCACAAGGTAACAGACCATGCAATGGGCCCCAAAATGCCCCTACCGCGAGGGCGCCATTGTACGGATGAACATTTCGAGCATTTCCCAGGGGAGATTCGACGGCAGGTTCAGGATCGGAAGAGTGATTCCGTACTCGCGTCGACGGCGCAGCTCTTCGATGCAGTACTGGGGGTCCCCCGCGATCGTCAGTGCCTCGATCATGGCGTCGCTGACCGCATCGGCCGCCTGCGACCGGGTGGACTTCTCGCGATAGAGCTCTTCGACGCGCTTGCACTCGTCAGCGTACCCGAAGCCGCTGAGAAGCTCCTTGTAGTAGTCGCCCATCCCGCCGATGTAGAACGAGATGATCTGACGCGCCTCTTTGGTACCTGCCTCGCCGAGGGGGATCACGATCGTGAAGGGCGCGGTAGCGATCGCGCTCGGGTTGCGCCCAGACTTGGCGGCGCCTTCGGCGATCCAAGCGTGGCCTTGCTTCAGCTCCGCATACGGCCAGAAGGTCGGGATCCAACCGTCCGCCATCTCGCCGATCGACGTGATCGACTTCTGCTTGAGCGCAGCGACGTAGATCGGGACATCCGCTCGGACGGGTTTCATCGCAAGATCGAAGGGCCGGTAGTCGTACAACTTGGCGTCGCTCTCGGTCAACCGCTTCCCGCTCAGGAGCGTCCGGGTCACTCTAATGACGTCCCGCACTTGGGTGAGAGGTTTCGCGAAGGCACGGCCATGAAACCCTTCGATGACGCGCTTGCCGCTCGTGCCGATACCCAGCATCAGTCGCCCCTCACTGATCTCGTCCACCGTGGCGGCGTTCATGGCGACAAGCCCCGGTGTGCGACTAAACACGTTCACGATACCAGTGCCGAGCTTGATCCGCTTGGTGTGCACGGCCATTTCGGTCAGGAGCGAGAAGATCTCGTATCCCCACGCTTCGGGGATCCAAAACGAGTCGTACCCGAGCTCATCGGCAAGAATGGCCGCCTTGAGGTAGAGTTGACGGTCATAGTTCTTCCAAAAGGCAATGAGCCCCGTGCGTTCGGTCATCGAAACCTCCGGAGGATGAGGTAGACCGATCAGAGGCTGCGCTCAAGGCTCGGAGTGCTGCAGCAAAGCCCGGGCATGCTTGACAGTCCGCCGCGATCCGTGACAGGAGCCTGTCTTTCGGGGAGCAAACCCAATGAAGATCGACGCTGGACTGCTCGCAAGTGACATGGGGCAGGTGGCCGCTAGAGTCCGCGAGCTCGAGGACGCCGGCTTCGACGGGTGCTTCACCTTCGAGGGGCCGCACGAGCCGTTCATGAGACTCCTGCTCGCAGCGGAGCATTCCAATCTCGAGATCGGAACCGGACTCGCGGTTGCCTTCGCGCGAACGCCGATGACCGTGGCCCACCTCGCACAAGATCTTCAGCATTTTTCGGGTGGGCGATTCTGGCTCGGGCTCGGCTCTCAGATCAAGCCGCACATCGAAGCGCGTTACAGCATGCCCTGGTCGAAGCCGGCCACGCGCATGAAGGAGTTCGTTCGGGCCTTGCACGCGATTTGGGCGTGTTGGAACGAAAACGAGAAGCTCGACTTCAGGGGCGAGTTCTATACCCACACCCTGATGCCGCCGATCTTCAACCCGGGGCCTTCCAAAGGAGGTCGGCCACCGATCTATGTGGGGGGCGTCGGGCCCAAGATGACGGAAGCAGCGGGTGAGGTAGCTGACGGCATGCTGCTCCATCCGTTTCATACGGAGCTCTCGCTGAAGGAAGTGATGATGCCTTCACTCCAGCGCGGGCTCGGGACGTCCGGACGAACCCTAGCCGACTTCGCACTTTGCGCGCAAGTCATCATCGTCACGGGAACAAACGAAGCCGAGCATCAAAACGCGCTCGTCATGGCACGAAATCAAATCGCGTTTTACGCATCCACCCCCGCTTACCGCAGCGTGTTGGAATCCGCAGGCCGCCCCGAGCTTCAGCCCGAGCTGAGGCAGATGACCAAAGAAGGTCGTTGGCACGATATGGCGGCCAAGATCGACGACGACTTGCTGGGCAAGATTGCAGCGGTAGGCACCCCGAAAGAGGTCGCCAAGGTCTTGCATCGCCGTTACGGTAGCCTCGCTTCGCGACTGGCGTTCGCGTCGCCGTTCCCAATCGCACCCGAGTGTGCGGCGGAGATCATAAGCACGCTTCGCGCAGGCCCGATCGACCCATGACTTCTCCGGTGTGCATCCCGCTTGGGACGATCGCAGGCCAGGCGGTTGGCGGAAAGGCGGAAGGACTCGCACGGCTACTTCGGTATGGATTCGACGTACCGGAAGGCTTCGTAATCGTCGGGGCGTCATCCGAGTCGCTTCCGGAGGATCTCGATGCGCACTACGAGCGCATCGGTGCAGGCAAGGTCGCCGTCCGATCTTCGGCAATGGGAGAAGACTCGAGTGAGGCTTCGTTTGCAGGTCAGTACGAAACGGTGCTGAACGTCGAGGGCCCTAAAGCGCTCCGAACCGCCATCGAGGACTGTCTTCGGTCGGTGGAAGCCGCTAGGGCCGTGGCATATCGGGATGAGAAGACGAGCCAGGCTCACATCTCGATGAGCATCGTCGTGCAACAAATGGTCGATGCCCGGGCGGCCGGTGTGCTCTTCACCGTCAACCCGGTCAACGCTCGTCGTGACCAGCTTGTGATCGATGCGGTGTCGGGGCTCGGCGACGCGTTGGTTAGTGGACATGCAACACCCGACCATTGGTTGCTTTCGAGGGACGGGCGGGTGCTCACTCGGGAGCTTCAGGGCCTGGCGCCGATCTTGACCGATGACGAGGTCTCGGCGCTGCTAGAGGGGGCGATCCGGGCGGAGACCCAACACGGTGCGCCGCTCGACATGGAGTGGGCGATCGATCACGGCGGCGAGCTCCACTGGCTCCAAGCGCGGCCCATCACCCAGCTTCCTGCGGATCCGAACGAGCTCGACACCGCACCACCCGCCGACGCGGTGTACACATGGGCCAACATCGGGGAGATGATGCCTGGCGCAGTCTCTCCCTTGACGTATTCCGTCACGGGTCGAGGCATCGACATTGGAATGCAGCGCTGGTACCGCCGCATCGGTTCGGAGGTGCCCGAGGGCGAGGACATGCGCTACGTAGCCATGTTCTTCGGTCATCTGTTTCTCAACCTCACCACGCTGGCGGCGCTGGCGGCAGACGTCGCGGGATCGACCAAGACCCAGATGTGTCTCGCCCTGTGCGGCCGTGACATCGAAGAGCTGCATGAACCCGAGCCGGCATCGGCGTTCAAGCGCGCGCTCAACGGTGCACGATACTTCGCCCTCCTGCTCTCGACCCGGAAGTACGGGAGAGCGCTCGATAGATTGAAGATGAGTTTATCGCTTCCTACGGCGGAAAGCGCACGAGCGTACTATCGCGCAATCGACGCAACGCTTCCGACGGTCTGGGAGGCATACGAGCTACACCTCATGTCCTCCGCTTCGTCGGGAGCGCTCAGTCCGATTCTTCTCGGTATCGTTGCCAACGGCGAGGAGCCGGCGACCGCACACCACGCCGAAGTCGCGCAGATGCTTGCCGGCGCCACCAACGTCGAGAGTGCAGATATCGCCGCGGGCGCTGAGCGCATTCTCGATCGCCTCGTTCTCGACCCGCACGCAGAGAGCCAATTCGCCTTGGCCGATCCCGAGAGCGCCCGCGCATGGTTGCAATCGCCGGATTCGGGAGACGCAGGTGCGGAGCTCGCACGATATCTAGAGCGACACGGCCATCGAGCCGTGCGCGAGCTCGAGCTTCGACAAAAGGAGTGGGCCCTCGACCCGATGCCCGTGATCGCCTCATTGCAGTCAGGACTTCGGGCGAGGCTCAGTCAAACGACCCCGGCTCGTGACGTAACCGAACCGCCAGACGACCGCAACGCTGCCCATCCGATCCTCGAGCGCTTGATGCCGTTGGCTCATGGCGCGGTTCGTTGCCGCGAGCATACGAAGTCCGGTTTGGTCGCAGTCACGACTCACTTCAAGCACGCCTATCGCGCCCTTGGAGCACGAATGGCTCGTGAGGGCTTGCTCCCTGATGAAGATGCCGTCTTCTTCTTGACGCACGAAGAGCTCGGGGATCTCGTGAACGGTCAGCACACGCTGGCGAAGGTGGCGGTCGCGCGAAGAAAGGTGACCGACTACCAAATGACGCTTCGCTTTCCGCAAGTGTTTAGCGGGGTCCCTGAGCCGGTGAAGCTCGAGCACATCACGAGCGAGGATGGCGCTCTAGTCGGCAAGCCAGTGAGTCGCGGTGTCGTGACCGGACGGGCTCGCATAGTCGAAACCCTCGAGGAAGCCGCCGCACTCGAAGCAGGCGAAATCCTCATCGCGTCGATCACCGACGTGGGTTGGACCCCGTACTTCAGCCTCATAGCCGGCTTAGCCACCGACGTCGGGAGCGCGGTCTCCCATGGGGCGGTGGTGGCACGAGAGTATGGCCTTCCGGCAGTCGTGAATCTCAGGGTCGCCACGTCTCGCTTTCGAACGGGCGACGAAGTCGTTCTCGATGGCAATCGAGGTACGCTGGCACTGGCAGAGTCCGAATAGTGCGCTACGAGGAGTTTCACTATGGTCGCTACGATCGGACTCACCGGACTCCGCCCCGACCCCGCGCGCGCGTCGAAGATCACATCCCCGCCATATGACGTGATCAAGCCGGGGACGCCGCTCGAAAAACTGCTGAGCGAGGAACCGAAGTCACTGTTCCACATCATTCTCGGTGATAACCCCAATGAAGCGACCGAACGCCTCACTGCCGAGGGGATGCTAGTCGAAGACGACGAGCCGTCTTACTACGTCTACGAGCAGACGTGGTCTGGAGGGCAACGCACCGGCGTGTTCGCTGCTGCCGAGGTGTCCCCTTACGAAGACATGCAGATCATTCGTCACGAGAAGACGTTCGACGACAAGGTCAAGGGGCGCGTCGCAATGCGGCAGGCTACGGGCCTTCACATCGGCCCTGTCTTTGCGCTGACCAAGGCCCCCATCGCACAGGCCCTAAATGGCGCCAAAGAGTCGGCGCCCCTCTACGAGTTCACGAGTGGTTTTGGCGGGTTCAGCGAGCTCGAGGGCATCCTGAATAGGGTTTGGCGCGTGCCGGAAAACAGCGAAGTCGGCCAAGCAATTCAAGCAGCGCTGGGCCGTGAGCCGCTCTACATCGCCGACGGCCATCACCGATATCACGCAAGCCTACTCAACGGCCAGACGCATTTTTTATCGTACGTGACCGAAGGCGCGGTGATTCAGGCCTACAACCGCGTCATCAACGGGGTTCGCCCCTTCTCTGAGATCAAGAGCGACCTCCCGCTCGGACCAGTCGAGACATTCCAGACACCGGACAGGCACCGTTTCTGCATCTACACGAAAGACGGCTGCTACGAGCTCGCGGCGCAGCACGTCCCGGACGACGTCGTCGGGCAACTCGATTGCGCGATCCTAGAGCGTGAGCTCTACCCAAAGCTCGGGTTGACGCACGACATGATCGTCGATCTGGATCACTTCGACTACTATTCCGAATCCGCCCTCGATGAGATGAAGGCGGTCGTCGATCGGGGCGACTACGACATTGCCGTCGCCCTGAACCCCGTGAGCCTCGATCAACTGATGGCCGTAGCCGACGCCGGCCTCGAAGATTCTGACATCGTGATGCCCGAAAAGAGCACCTTCTTTGCTCCAAAGATCCTCTCCGGGTTGTTCCTTTATCGTTACGCCAACGCGTGAGCCTGATGAGCGCACTTCCACAGTACGGAAAGCACCTTCACCCGCAGGAAAAGATGCGGGCCGTGGTCATGAACGAGTACGGCGCTCCGGACGTCCTGCGCGCGGCCTCCGTTCCAAGGCCCGTTCCCAGGCGAGGTCAGGTCCTCGTGCGAACCAAGTTCATCGGGGTGAACCCGAAAGACGTCATCGTCCGAAAAGGGAAGTTTCAAGTCGTCACTGGGAAGCGTTTCCCGATGATCGTCGGCCACGACATCGCGGGCGAGGTCGTCGAAGTGGGGCTCGGTGCGGATCTCGCGCTCGGCGAGCACGTCTTCGGGATGATCAACGACTTCGCTGGACGCGCGTATGCAGAGTATGCGGCCGTCGATGCCGATCAGCTCGGGCGGGCACCGAGCTCGATTGATCTGCGGGCCGCCGCCGCGGTTCCACTCGCCGCGCAGACCGCACTGCAAGCGTTGCGCGATGATGCGCAGATCACCTCAGGCCAAAACGTGCTCATCAATGGGGCGTCAGGAGGGGTCGGCGTCTTCGCAGTACAGATCGCGAAGATTCTGGGGGCTAACGTCACGGCCGTGTGCAGCCACCGGAACGTCGGCCTCGTCCGCGAGCTAGGTTCCGACCATATCCTCGACTACACCGAGACCGAGCTCGTCACCTCGAGTGAGCGTTTTGATGCGTTCTTCGACGTCTTCGGCAACTACAGCTTCGACAAGGTCAAGCATCTGCTCACGTCGGGCGGCACCTACATCCAGACCATTCCGAGCTCGCGCATCTTCAAAGACATCGCACGTACCTTCGTCCGCAAACAGCGCGCCAAGCTGGTCCTCGTCCGGTCGCGTCGCTCGCAACTCGACTGGCTCCGGCAGCAGATCGACGGCGGTCACCTCCGAGTCGTGGTCGACCGCTCTTTCCCCCTGAGCGACGCCGCAGAGGCGCATCGCTACATGGAAACCAAGCGAGCCCGCGGGAAAGTCGTGCTAGAAGTCGACTGAGGAGGAAGAGATGCGAAGGGTCGGCTGGGGTCTCATCGTTGCCGTAGTTCTTTGGGTTGGGTCCGGGGTCGGGTCAGCCTCCGAGCGCGCTTTCAAAGAGGTCGACTTTCCGACTGCGGGAGGCATCCAGGCCCATGCAGATATCTACTCGCCCAAGAAAAAGGCCTCGACCCTGATCATTCTCTTCCACCAAGCGGGATGGAGTCGAGGGGAGTATCGAGAGATCGCACCGAAGCTCGTCGAGCTAGGTTACCAAGTGATGGCGGTGGACCTGCGGTCGGGAAGGGCTGTGAACGGCGTCCGGAACGAGACCCATCGCCGGGCCACCAAGAAAAAGGCCAGTACCGACTACCTCGATGCGTACGCCGACCTGCAGGCCGCGTTGAAGTACGCGACCGAGAAGCTCAAATCAAAGCGTATCATCGTCTGGGGAAGCTCCTATTCGGCCGCGTTGGTCTTCAAGTTGGCGGCTGAGCACCCTGCCGAGGTGACAGCGCTACTCGCATTCTCGCCGGGTGAGTATTTTCAGAAGGGGCACGGCACGGAGTACGTCCAAGCGTTCGCCAAGAGGGTGAAGGGCCCTGTTTTCGTCACGTCCTCCAAAGCCGAACGCGACAAAGCCAAGCCGATCTTCGATGCGGTCCCCGTCGAAAAGAAGATCCTTTTCACCCCCGCCTCGCTTGGTCAGCACGGCTCCCGCGCACTCTGGGAAAAGTCGACCGACAACGACGTGTACTGGGCGGCCGTCAACGCGTTCCTAGAAGAATACGCGCCGCCCGCTCCCGGCAACTGATAGCAAAACTGGGAGAGGTGGTCGGAAGTGCGCTACACGGAAGTGTGAGCTTCCCACCCGTCCCGGACCTGGAGGCAGCGCGTCTGGTCGGGCGTGCGCTCGCGGCGGATCTCGACCTTCATTCGAAGACCCAACTCTACGATCCGGTGAGATGGCGACACGGTAATTCGGGCCACCCTACGCTACAGCTCGACGACGTGTCGGGGATTCCTTTCGTCGCCGACATCGCAGGCGTCGAAGAATACCAACACCGCGGTCGGCTTCGCGCAGGCGACCACGATGTCTATGTAACGGTCACGCCGGAAATGGCGGGGTACGAGGCATATTGTCGCGATGCGCTTCGGATGGGCGCACCCGAACATCTCGTCGCGGACCCAGTCGGACCACCGATCGCCGTGGCCAAGGCGTGCGCGTCGGGAAAGACACATGCGCGGCTCGTAGAGATCGCAAGAAGTGCACGCGGGATGACGATTCATCCTTACATGGGAATCGAAGACGTCTGGGAGCTGGCCGCCATGCTCTCGGTCGACAGTCAGGCAGAGGTGCGCGTCCTGAGTCCGCCGCCCCCGGTGACCTGGATCGCGAACGACAAAGCGATGTTCGATGAGCTCGTCGCCAGGGTCCTCGGTCGCGATGCGCTGGTCGAAACGCGAATCTCGAGAGACGCCGACAACATCAAAGCAAACCTACGCGCGATGGCAGAGCACCACAGGCGTGTGGGGCTAAAGCGAACACGCTGCGCGTCAGCCATGGGCAACGCGGTCTTCGTTTCGGAAGACGTGCAAACCCCCGAGTCGGTGGCATGCGCAGTCGACGAGTTCCTCGAACGCACCGAATGGTCGGGAGATGAAGATGTCCTCACCGTGGCGTGGCTCGATACCGACCTCTCGCCGTCGACGCAGTTCTGGATCCCACCTCTCGGGTTTGGGGATCCGCGACTCGACGGAATCTATGAACAGATCCTGATCGGCGAGGAAAAGGTCTTCGTCGGAAGTCGCCCCTCATCTCTCCCCGATGCGGTCAATCGAGAGCTGGCCGACGGCGCAATTCGAGTCGCGGCGGCACTGCAGGAGCTCGGATACGTAGGCCGGTGCTCGTTCGACCACCTCGTGACCGGCGATCCCGAAAGCGACTTCGCGGTCGTGTTCACCGAGTGCAACGGACGCTGGGGCGGAACAAGCACTCCGATGAGCCTACTCGACCGCCTGCTCCCAGGCCCGAGGCCTCCCTACCGCGCGCAGGACGTCGTCTTTCCGGAGATGGTAGGGGCGAGACTTTCGGATCTGTTCGAGCTGATCGGGGATGACCTGCTCGAGACCGAAACCGGCCGAGGCCGCTTCATCTTCTACAACCTCGGGCCACTAGACGGGCACGGGAAGTTCGATGTGATCTCGATCGGAAGCGACCAGGAAGATGCCGAGCGAGGCATCCTGGAAATTCTCCCAAAGCTCCTTAGGTGATAGCGCGCCACTCGACCGCCAGGCTTGAGCGCTATTGCACGGCCGCGGGGATCTCTGGGGTGTCGATCTTTGCAATCGCTGCGTCGACCTCTTGCTGGCTGAGCTCGTGGCGTTCGAGCTGACCCGAGAAGTATGCTTCGTAGGCAGACATGTCGAAGTGCCCATGCCCACAGAGGTTGAAGAGGATCACGCGCTTGCTGCCCTCTTCTTTGGCCTCGTTCGCCTCGCGAATCGCCGACGCGATCGCGTGGTTGGCCTCGGGAGCAGGGATGATGCCCTCGACGCGCGCAAACATCACGCCAGCCTCGAAGCTCTGGAGCTGATCGACCGCCTCAGCAGCGATCAAATCGTCGTGAAGGAGCTGACTTACTAACGCGCCCGCGCCGTGATACCGCAACCCGCCCGCGTGGATCTTCGCCGGAACGAAGTTGTGGCCGAGCGTGTACATCGGGAGGAGCGGAGTCATGCCCACGGTGTCGCCGAAGTCGTAGCGGAAGACGCCCCGCGTGAGCTTCGGGCACGATGTCGGCTCGCTTGCGAGGCATCGGATGTTCTGCCCCTCGACAAAATTCAGCCGAAGGAACGGAAAGCTCAGCCCGGCGAAGTTCGATCCGCCACCAAAAGGCGCGATCACGACATCCGGAAGCTCGCCCGCCTTCTCCATTTGTAGGACCGCCTCCTGCCCGACGACGGTTTGGTGGAGCAACACGTGATTGAGCACGCTACCGAGTGAGTACTTCGTATCAGGATCGTTCGCCGCGCGCTCCACGGCTTCGGAAATAGCAATCCCGAGGCTTCCGGGGGACTCTGGATCTCCGGCCAGGATCTTTCGACCCGCTTCGGTGAGCTTGCTCGGAGACGGGATCACCTCGGCGCCCCACGTATTCATCATCAGCTTGCGGTACGGCTTTTGGTCATAGCTGATGCGGACCATGAAGACCTCGCACTCTATGCCGAAGAGCTGGCACGCGAAGCTGAGCGCGCTCCCCCACTGGCCGGCGCCTGTCTCACTGGAGATCTTCTTGACCCCTTCCTCTTTGTTGTAGAAGGCCTGCGCAACGGCAGTGTTGGGCTTGTGCGACCCGGCCGGGCTGACGCCCTCGTACTTGTAGTAGATGTGTGCGGGCGTATCGAGCACCTTCTCGAGGCCGTGTGCACGATAGAGCGGCGTCGGTCGCCATTGCGTGTAGATGTCCCGCACCTGCTCTGGAATTGGAATCCAACGCTCCTCGCTGACCTCCTGTTCGATCAAAGCCATCGGAAAAAGCGGTGCGAGCGCCTCCGGCCCGATGGGCTCCTGCGTTCCCGGATTGAGCGGCGGCAACGGCTTGTTCGGCATGTCCGCAACGATGTTGTACCAACGCTCCGGGATCTCTTTTTCTTCGAGGGTGATCTTGGTTTTCTGCATAGAGACGCGGAGATTACCAGCGCTTTGCGTCGTAGACGACCCCTACTAAGGCACTATCATGCACATTTTGCGCGCAGCGACTACTTGTCTTTGTTCGTGGGTGCGTCGTGGGGCATCGAGGGGCGGAAAGTTGCTTTCCGGAGGTCGATAACCACTACCAGCAGGAACAGCACGAATGATAGCGTTCCGATACCTTGGCCGATCGACATCGCCATCATGACGGGTATCCACCCCTGGTCGAAAAGAGACCAGCTCATGAGTGTAAGCGCGATGAGCCCAAGCACGCATGCCGCAACGAGCAGGCGCGCGCGGGACGCCGTGTTGAGGAGGTTTTCGAGCCGTCGATTCATATGCCCTCTTCCTCGGCCGCCTTGCTGAAGGGGTGTGCGTACCCATGACAGCCGGCGCTGGCACAACTCGTCTGGCCCGCCCGAAGGTCCTCGAGGAGCCCCTGATGGTCAGCCACCTCGTTCCAAAGCCGACCGCTGGTGCTGTGGCACTGCATGCAGTTATCGTTTCGAAACGGCCTGGCGATATGGATCCTGGGGACAGAGTCATGGACGTCCTCCCATGCGTAGTCGGTCAGGAAATAGTAGACGTGCCCCATGCCGCCAAGCTTGGTCAGCGCGTAGCCGTACATCCCGTAGTCCTTGTGACAGACGTAGCAGCTACGGTCCCCGAACATCTTGGTGCGCGAATGGATCGCCGCGAGCCCCATGCTGTCGGGGTCGTTCGCGTCGGCGATGTGAAGGTCCATGGTGTGGCAGCTCCCGCAAAAGGCCTGACTCTCGGTAGCGCGAAGCCCTTCGACGTTGCCGATCAGCGCGGTCATGATCGGCAGGACCCCGAGACCGAGCGCGAGAAATCCCTTTGTTTTCGTGTCGAGCGGTGGCCGGTACACCAGGTACAACAACATGATGACGGCAGCGACGACGGCGCAGGCGAGAGCGATCCAAGACAGTGGCGATACATGCATGGGACACTGGGCTCGCCGCCACCGAAGCGGTCGAAGCAAACAGACCATGGGCCAAGATCATGGACGAATGCAAGCAAGAAGATCCGCTCGATCGGCGGCCGTGTAGCTCTGGCGCTCGCTGCAACTTTTGCGTCGTTGTGCTTTCCCGCCACGACCGCCCTGGCGCAGCCGCATCGGGTAGGGGCGGAGCTCTGGGGTCAAGCGAACCCGAACTACGGGCTGATCATCTTGGAGGGCTCAACGCGCAAGTATCCCTACGTTGACGCGGAGGCGATGATCTGGGGCGGAATCGGCGCGTCGCAGCTGGGCTTCGACGACGGCGCTGAAATCCAGGCGCTCGTGATCGCGATCAAACTGCGGGATCCGAAGGGCATCAGCGATACGCGCCTAGGCCGTTTCATTTTGGCAACCGGCTCGGTCCGCGCGATGCACATCGACGGAGGGCACATCACTCTGCGCGCGCACTCCAAGACGCATTTCGAGGTATTTGGCGGCGTGCCGGTCGACGGGAACATCGAGGGGCGCAAGTACGATTGGATGGTCGGGGGCCGATTGTCGCAGGGGCTCGGAAAGCGCGGCGTGCTCGGCGCCTCTTACTACAATCGCTTCAACGCGGGGCAACGGTCCGACGAAGAGGTCGGTGGGGACTTCTCGTTGCGTGTGGCGAGCTGGCTCGATATGGCAGCCAAGGTTTCATGGGAGCTGGTCAACCCGGGCCTCGCAGAAGTGCTCGGTACGATTTCGGCACAGACCAAGAATCGAGTCATCCGGGGCGAGCTGTACGTCACCAAACGTTCTCCTACCAGGCTTCTGCAGGCGACCTCTCTCTTCACCGTCCTCGGGGACCCGGGAACCTTGGCGACCGGAGCAAATCTGCGATGGAGGGCAGCGCCACGACTCGACTTGTGGGTGAACGGCGCAATGCAGAACGCAGAAGAGAAGTACGGTTGGAGCGGTTACCTGCGCGGCGTCCTCCGCACCGACGACGAGGGCAAGGGCAGCATCCTCGGTGAGCTCCGACGCCAATCGGTTTCGATCTCGCAGTGGACCGGCTTACGGTTCGCAGCGGTGATTCCGCTCTACGAGGATATCGATACCACCGTCGGCTTGATGCCCGAGTTCGAGATCGTCTTCCCTGACGACCCGGAGCCAGACCAAGGTACTGTCTGGCCCTGGGGTCGCCTTGCCCTCCGGTGGGCGCCGGGCCGCGGCTGGGCCGTTGCGGCAGCGTGCGAGGTGAGCGCCAACCAGGTTCAGAGGTACGAAGTTCGCGGGCTTGCCCGTGTCTCCTATCAAGCGGAATGGCCGAAGAAATGACCAGCAAGATCGTCGTCGTCGTCGTCGCATTCGTAGCCCTTGCCGGCTTTTCGGGAGCGTGCGCCAAAATGCTCGGAATCGAGAAAGACCCTCAGGAGGGGCAGTTCGAACATCGAGCCCACGTACTCGAGGGGATCAATTGCCTCGAATGCCACGCTGGGATTCAAGGTGCCGGCGAGACCGGTCCGCTTCACCTGCCAACCACACAGCAATGCGTCGACTGCCATCAGGAGCCGCACGATCCGAACACGTGTTCGGACTGTCATGGGCGAGCGAGAACTCGTCATGCAGCCGAGATGGCGCGCAAACACCTGGTCTTCTCCCATGAAGCTCACTCCGAAGCTGGCGCCGGGGATTGCGTGCGTTGCCACGTCGATGTGAAACACGAGGACACGGCCCTTCGACCCAGTATGGCCACCTGCTTCAGTTGTCACGAGCACGCGGGACAGTGGGACGTGCGCGATTGTGACAGCTGCCATGTCGAGCTCGCTTCCGAGGGAGTCCCACCGAAGAGCCACGTGGTGCACGACGGGGACTTTCTGCGCGAGCACGGCCTGCAGGCCGCCGCCCAGGCGGACTTGTGCACAACCTGTCACACACAACGTCAATGCGCGGCCTGCCATGGGATCACCGTGCCAGCCATTCCGTCGAGGCTCGCCTTCGATTCGCCCATGCAGCAATCGATGCACCGCGCGAACTTCTTTTCGGTACACGACATGCAAGCGGCGGCTGATCCGGGCATGTGCGTCGTCTGCCACAGCGAGTTGTTCTGTGTTGACTGCCACACGCGTCAAGGAGTTGCGGGAGTCGACGCGGCGCGCGGCAACCCCCACCCGCCAGGCTGGTCGGGGCCGCCTGGGACCTCCAATGACCACGGCACAGCAGCAAGACTGGACCCGGTTGGATGCGCGAGCTGCCACGGGGGTGCGGGCGAGATGCTCTGCGTGGGTTGCCACCGGGTCGGTGGTCCAGGTGGGAATCCACATCCGGCCAACTTCACGAGTCGTTTGGACATCATCAACGACCTGCCGTGTCGCTTGTGTCACTTGGGTGGCCCATGAAACGCACCTTGATCTCGCTCTTGGTCGTCGCGGTGCTCGGATTCGTCGCCGGGTTCCTGACCAGGCAGTTCATGAGCAATATTCAAGAAATCAAGGAAACGCGAAACGCACCGCCGCCGCGGACGGTGCCGGATAGTTGGCCTCACGTCCGTCTTTCACCGGGGCACTCCGCACACGTGATCAATCAAGATGTGGAATGCAACGAATGTCACGACCCGACTGAGCCCACCTTCGACGCTCCCGACACAGGGGTCTGCACGCCATGCCACGAGGAACAGGCGTCGCTCGCGCACGTCGATCTCGAGGGCAAGCCAATGGATTGCTACACGTGCCACATCTTCAAGTCGGAGCCTGATGTCTTTGGAAGGTGGCACTGCACGCGATGCCACGGGCCTTTTGAAACGGAAGGCAATCCCGGGCTGTCGATCCACACATCGGTGCCCTGCGAAACGTGTCACAACCCGCACAAACCAACCTCAGAGACCGTTTTGCAATGTGACGAGTGCCACCAGAAGGTGAAGGTTCAGCACGGGCGACCTCGGTTGAGTGGCAGCTGCACAGACTGCCACGGGGGTCACAAGATTGCGTCCGATGCTGCATCTTGCTTGGAGTGTCACGAATCACGTGAACCGATGGTTTCGCCGACAGCGACCTTTGCCGGTGGTCACGACTCGTGTGCGACCTGCCATCAATCACACTCGTTCTCAGCGTCTAGCGCTTTACGGTGCACGACATGCCATAAG
>Ga0255058_10000529_pt1 | contig 22522 bp, 20 predicted proteins | sample Cases_109_9_MG_FD_188637 | JGI IMG/M metagenome (GOLD analysis project Ga0255058, IMG submission 188637) | Seawater microbial communities from Amundsen Gulf, Northwest Territories, Canada - Cases_109_9 | ecosystem: Environmental > Aquatic > Marine > Gulf | place: Canada: Northwest Territories... | reverse complement strand
TCATTTGCTCGTGGCTGAGCACGATGGGAATCGGTCACCACCAGATGCACGCAGCATACCGTGATAATCCGCCGGACAGCATCCCTCGTTTACCGGATGTATGTCATGCTTCCCCGGCCGCAGACAGAAGAGCCCTAAATCGTGAAGCAGAGCAGGCATCACCCGCAGTCGAGACTACCCGTGCTCGGCCCGCTGCTGACAACGACCAGACGATCCCGGATCCTGTTGCTGGGATTCGGAACGCTAATGATCGGGGATGGCTTGCAGAGCACGCTGCTCGGTGTACGTGCCTCCCTGGAAGGCTTTCCCACCGCCATCACCGGACTGGTAATGTCCACCTTCTACATCGGCTTCCTCGGTGGCGCGCTGTATGCGCCGCGCTTTGTCGAGCGGGTCGGCCACATACGCGTGTTTGGCGCCCTGGCGTCGGTGGCGTCGGCGTCGGTGCTCATCCACGGCGTTATCGTCACGCCTCTGGCCTGGAGCCTGTTGCGTCTGCTGAGCGGGTTCTGTCTGGCCGGCCTTTATGTCGTTGCGGAAAGCTGGCTCAACGATCGCGCCAGCAACAGGACCCGGGGCCAGTTGCTCTCCATTTACATGGTTGTGTCGTATGTGGGCTATGCCGGCGGCCAGCTGTTGCTCAACGTGGCCGATCCGGCAGGACTCGAGCTCTTCATCCTCACCTCGGTGCTCATCTCCACGGCCCTGGTGCCGCTCCTGTTGTCGGCGGGACCGGCGCCGAAGTTCTCGACACAGTCCGCGCTGAGTCTGCGCAAACTCTATGGGATCTCACCGCTCGGCGTGGTCGGCGCCCTCGCTACGGGCACGGCCAGCGCAGCGTTGTTCGGCTTCGGTCCCGTGTACGCGGAAAGCTCCGGACTCTCCGTTGTCCAGATTTCGTTATTCATGACCGCCATGCTGCTGGGCTGCACTGTGCTGCAGTGGCCCATTGGCCATCTGTCCGATGTGCTGGACCGGCGCCTCGTCATCACTGTCGTCAGCTTTCTTGCTGCCGCCACCGCCGTCGCGGCCGTGTCGATCTCGGCGATGTCGACGATCGCTCTTTTCGCGCTCATGGCCGTGTTCGGCGGTCTGGCGATTCCCCTTTACTCCTTGTGCATCGCCCATGCCAATGATTACCTGGAGCCCGAGCAAATGGTAGCCGCCAGCAGCGCGCTGGTGCTGGCAAGCGGGGTGGGTGCGATCCTCGGCCCGATTACGGCATCATTGAGCATGTGGCTGATCGGCCCCGTTGGATTCTTCTGGTGGCTCGCTGCTATCCACCTCGCCATGGGCATATTCGCCGTCTACAGAATGACCAAACGACGCGCCAGGCGCGCCCAGGATCAGGGTCACTACGCGCCCTCGACGCCTCACGGCTCTCGAGTGGCGTTGGAGGCGGCCCAGCACGTGATGCAAGAAGATCAGTAATGACAACGTAGGTTGGGCTGAGCTTGCGAAGCCCAACAGAGCGCCCCACAATTACATTTAATCTAATCGCGGGACAGCAGATGCCAGCGAAGAAGAAGCAACCGGATCCCGAAAAGCTGGATCGGATCGTGGCCGAGACGCGACGCAACCGCGAACAGCGTGAACGGGATTACCGGGAACGGGCTCTGAAGCTCTACCCGTGGATTTGCGGGCGGTGTGCGCGCGAGTTTACCCGGGAAAATCTTCACGAGCTGACGGTTCACCATCGGGATCACGATCACGACAACAATCCCCCCGACGGCAGTAACTGGGAACTGCTCTGTCTTTACTGTCATGACAACGAGCACTCGCGGCAAGTGGATGCGACCGGAGCGGTTGATGCGCCGGCGGATCAGACCCCCGCAACCCACAACCCCTTCGCCGATCTGCGCTCATTACTGAAAAACGAGAAGTGACCATGCAGCTGAAAGGTTCCTGCCATTGCGGCAAAGTGCAGTTCTCGGTGCACTCATCACAACCCTACCCCTTCAATCTTTGTTACTGCTCGATCTGCCGTAAGACTGCCGGTGGCGGCGGCTACGCCATCAATCTCGGCGCCGACCACGAATCGCTGAAAGTCGAGGGCGCGGATCACATCAGCGTTTATCGCGTCGAAACCCCGGATAACGATACCGGTAAGATCAAGAAGAACGAAGCGCGGCGGAGCTTCTGCAGACACTGCGGCAGCGCGCTCTGGGTATGGGATCCCCGCTGGCCGGAGCTCGCGCACCCGTTTGCCTCCGCCATCGATACCGAGCTGCCGACGCCGCCCCGGCGCACGCACATGATGCGGGCGTCCAAAGCTTCCTGGGTGCCGGTGCATGTGGAGCCCGGCGACTCGAGCTTCGACGAGTACCCGGACGAGTCGCTGGCGGAGTGGCACCGGCGATTGGGGCTGGACGATGAAAACGTCTGAGTCCTGCTTGGAGGCGATCGTGGAACCGTCCGATGTACGCGCCGCCTACGACGCGATCGCACCGAGCTATGCGCACCATCGGAGCGCCCGGAAATTCGTCGTCGAGATCCTCGACCGACTACACGGGAAATCGCCGGGCGGGGCCGTGCTGGAGATTGGCTGCGGGACCGGTGCTTATGCCGCGGCGCTCGCCGAGACTGGCTCGCGCACGATCTATGCGATGGACCTGTCCCGCCGGATGCTCGCCCAGGCGCCCGAGCACGACCCAATAGTCTACCTGCAGGGATTGGCGGCGAACCTGCCCTTCGCGGATCAAGCCCTCGACATGATTTTCTCCGTCAACGTCGTTCACCACCTGGACGATATCGACGACTACTTCCGGGAATCATCCCGAACTCTCAGGCCCGGCGGCATCCTCTGCACGGCGACGGACTCGGAAGCTATCATCAAGCGCAGAGCCCCGCTGTCGCGGTACTGGCCCTCGACGGTGCCGGTGGAGCTGGCGCGCTATCATGACTTAGGGATGCTGCGCGAAGCGATGGCGGCGGTGGGATTTTGTCGCATCGATGAATGCGAGGGCCGATGGGAATTTTCCGTTACCGAGGTCGGACCCTATCGAGACAAAGCCTTTTCCTGCCTGCAGTTGATACCCGAGGAAAAGTTCACGCGAGGATTGCATGCCATGGAGTCCGATCTTCGCACCGGTCCACTGGAGGGCGCCTCGGAGCTCGCCTTCCTGTGGGCAGAGCGTCCCTGAACCAGGCCAGGCTCGTATCAGCGTGAAATCGCTCGTTTGGATAGGATTGTTTGTGGGATCCACGGCCGGTGGGATGGCGCCGGAACTGTGGGGCGGCAACGTATTCAGCGGCTGGGGAGTTGCTCTCTCCACGCTGGGTGGCCTGGCCGGTATCTGGGCAGGGTACAAGTTGGGTCGAATGATGTGATTGTGCGCATATAATGTCTGCCGGTGGAAATCCGCCGAGGAGCGAACCGTGGGACGCATCGTCGAAATCGGGAGCCTGCGCGAACCCGTGGAGATTCTGGATGAGCCGTGTCCGGCTCCCGAAGAACGTATCGGCCGAATCAAACACGGAAACGGCGAGAACGTCGATATCAGCTTCGATACCCTGCAGGAGCTCATGGCGGTCGCGCGCGAAGTGCGGCGCGGCGCACGCGTCATGGGACCCGCGGGTCGCCGCCACCGGCAAGAGTCTTCCTTTCCGGCGTGACCGATCAGTGGTTGATTCGACGCGCACGCCACGATGAGTGCGCGCTGCTGACCGATCTCGCTATTCGCGCGAAGGCGATCTGGGGGTACAGCGAGCAATTCATGGCGGATTGCGTCGCCGAGCTCACTATCAGCGAAGCCGACATCCAGAACCACCAGTTCTTCGTGCTGGAGTTCGATGGTGCGGTGGTCGGCTTCTATGCCTTACTGAAAGGTGACGAGCGCGAGGATGAGCTGGCCCACGTATTCGTCGAGCCGTCACGCTTGCGCGAGGGTCACGGGCGACGCCTGGTGGAGCACGCCAAGGACGCGGCGCGGGCGCTTGGCTGGCAGAGCCTCCTTGTGGAGTCGGATCCGAACGCCCGGGAGTTTTACCTGGGCTGCGGCGGCGCCCAGATAGGAACGGTCGCGTCGGGCAGTATCCCCGGGCGACGCCTGCCCCTCATCAAGATTCCGTTGTAGCGAGCCGTGAAACTCGACACGAGGAGCCTACCGCTGCTGGACGATGCCCTTGAAAAGCTCGAGCAGGGCTTTTCAGACTTGCCCGACGTACCCCCCGAAGGCGAAAGCGGGCGCATGCGCGAGATCCTCCTCGAGGTCGCCGAGCGCATGCAGGATAACTTCCCCTACCAGCATCCCTTATACGCCGGGCAAATGCTCAAGCCCCCGCATGCGATCGCCCGCCTCGCCTACGCGCTCAGCATGTGGATCAATCCCAACAACCACGCCCTGGACGGCGGGCGGGCAAGCTCGGCCATGGAGAAGGAGTGCGTCGCCCTGATCGCACGCATGTTCGGTTGGGACGAGTACTTGGGACACCTTTCCAGCAGCGGCACCTTAGCCAATCTGGAAGCGTTGTGGATCGCGGGACAGGTGCGACCGGGCGAGCGCGTCCTTGGCTCCAGTCAGGCCCACTATACCCACAGCCGTATTTCGCAGGTGTTGCAGCTCGACTATGCCAGTGTCGCAGTAGACGAACGCGGGCGCATGGACATGAACGCGCTGGAAGAGCGGCTCGAGGATGGCAAGGTGGGAACCGTCGTCGCCACCATCGGCACCACGGGCACCGGTGCGGTGGATCCGCTGGCGGCGATTCTCACCCTCGGAAAGAAGCACGGTTTCCGCGTCCACGTGGACACGGCCTACGGCGGCTACTTCCGGTTGGTGGACAACCTCGACGCCGATGCCCGCGCCGCTTTCGCCTGCATCGACGAGGCTGACTCCATCGTCGTCGATCCCCACAAGCACGGCTTGCAACCCTACGGCTGCGGTTGCGTGCTGTTTCGCGACGCGCGCGTGGGCAGCATCTACAAGCACGACTCCCCCTATACCTATTTCAGCTCCGACGAGCTTCATCTGGGTGAGATCAGCCTCGAATGCTCGCGGGCGGGCGCGTCGGCGGTGGCGCTATGGGCGACCATGCGCTTGCTGCCCCTGGAACCCGGCGGCGATTTCGCCCAGGGACTCGCGCGGGGCCGCGCGGCCGCGCTGGATCTTTACGCGCGTCTCGAGAGTGATCCGCGCACTCTCACGGTAATGCGCCCGGAGCTGGACATCCTCGTCTGGGCGCCGGCCGGCGCCCGCGCGAGCGACATCTCTGCGCGCTCCGCGAAGCACTTCGACGAAGCCGCGCGCGCGCATCTGCATCTGGCATTGATAGAATTGCCGGCGTCACTATTGAAGACGCATTGGCCGCAGGTAGACTTCGATCGAGACAGCGTCACCTGCCTGCGTTCCTGCCTGATGAAGCCGGAGCACGACGAGTGGGCCGACACCATCTGGTCGATTCTCGACAAGCTCGCGGATCAACAATAAGGAACAACGAACATGGCACGCATCGCGGTCGCTGGCTGGCAGCACGAAACCAATACATTCGCGCCGGTGAAGGCGGACTTCACAGCTTTCGAACAGGCCGGCGGCTGGCCGGGACTGTCCAGGGGCCGGGAGATGTTCGATGCCGTGGAAGGCGTCCATCTGCCGATCACTGGTGCCATGGAGATCCTCGATCGCCATGGACATGAGCTGGTGCCGCTACTCTGGTGCGCGGCGACACCCTCCGCCCACGTTACCGAAGACGCATTCGAGCGCATCTCGGAGATGCTGCTCATGGATCTCGAGCGCGCGCTGCCGGTGGACGGGGTGTATCTGGATCTTCACGGGGCCATGGTCTGCGAGCACCTGCAGGACGGCGAAGGCGAGTTTCTCCGACGCCTGCGCGCCCTGGTGGGCAACGACCTGCCGGTGGCAGTGAGCCTGGATTTACACGCCAACCTCACCGAGGCCATGGTGCACCACGCCAGTGTTCTCGAGATCTATCGCACCTACCCGCATGTGGACATGGGTGAGACCGGCGCGCGCGCCGCCGCTCACCTGCTGCGCCTGGTCGAGACCGGCGATCGGTGGGCGGCGGCGTTTCGGCGCACGGAGTTCGTCGTTCCGTTGAACTGGGGTTGCACCCTGGTGGAGCCGGCCAAATCCCTCTATGCGCGGCTCCCCGATTTGGTCGCCGACCCGGTAAGCGCAGTATCGCTGGCCTGCGGGTTCCCTCTCGCAGACATCGCCGAGATGGGGCCGGGCCTGGTGGCCTATGCCCACGACCAAGACGCCGCCGATAGCGCTGCCGATGCGCTTCTGGAAGTGATCAACGAGAGTGAGGCAGCCTTCGCCGGCCGTATCTGGGATCCGGATGAGGCCGTCGCCGAGTCTGTGGAGCGTGCCGCGCATGCAAACGGCCCGGTGATCCTCGCCGACACTCAGGACAATCCGGGCGGTGGCGGGACCGGGGATACTACCGGGCTGCTGCGCGCGCTGGTGGAAGGCCGCGCCACCGGCGCCGTGTTGGGCTTGCTCTGCGACCGGGAAGCCGCGGCCGCGGCCCACACCGCGGGCGTCGGCGCAGAGCTGTCACTGGAGCTCGGCGGGAATTCCGGCGCAGCCGGACAAGCGCCCTATCGCGCGCGCTACAAGGTACTGGCGCTCGGCGATGGCCGCTTCACCGCCACCGGGCCCATGTGGCACGGCTCGCGCATGCGCCTCGGCCCCATGGCGTTGCTGGAGGTCGGCGGGGTACGCGTGGCGGTGGCGTCAAAGGCGATGCAGGCCGCCGACCAGGCGATGTTCCGTCACCTGGGCGTGGAACCCGCCGGGCAATCCATCATGGCGTTGAAGAGCTCGGTGCACTTCCGTAACGATTTTCAAGCTATCGCCGACAGCATCCTGGTGGTTGCGGCCCCGGGGCCGGTGTATGCCGATCCGAGTCGGTTGGATTTTCGCAATCTTCGCCCGGGTCTGCGCCTTTTGCCGCGGGGAAATTCGGGCTGAGATTCGTTGGGTGATTGGTTTGGGATGTTGGGCTTCGCTTCGCTCAGCCCAACCTACAGCTCAGCCCTACGATGCGCCATCGCACAGCAGGCTGGCGCCGCCGCGGCGCGGATCGCCGCTGCCCCGCATGCCGTCTTTCGTCGCGGACGCCGTGTGGACGCCGCCGAAAAACATGTTGCGTTGCTCCCAGACGTGGTTGTCGGGGAAGGCCTCGAGCAATGCTCCCAGGCTTTCGACATCGAATCCTCCTTCGACACTCAGCAACCCATTCTCGTAATGCACCCGCGGCGCCTGCACAGCCTCCTCCACTGGCAGGGTGAAATCGACGAGATTCATGAGCACCTGAAGGATGGCGGTGCGCAGACGATTGGAGCCGCCGGAGCCCAGCGCCACGGTATCGCCATTCGGCCACTCCAGCGCCGTCGGCGCCATCATCGATGTCATGCGGTGGGCCTCGGGCCACCGCTGGAAGCCGCCAGGATTCAAATCCTCTTCTCCCAGCATGTTGTTCATGACGATGCCGGTTCCAGGAACCACATAGCCCGATCCCTCGCCGTTGGAAACCGTCAGGCTGGCGAGATTGCCGTTGGCATCGATCACGCTCATGTGGGTGGTGCCGCGGCGGCTGGCGGCGCGCCCCGCAATCTCCTCACGATATCGGGCCAGAAATGCATCATCGAGTATCCGCCCGGAATCGAGGCCGATATCGCCGCCCGCCGCCACCCGCGCCTCGGCGGTCGCGCCCATGACCCCCACCAGGGTATCCAGATAGCGGCAGGTGGCGAAGCCCAATGCTGCGACGTCGATGGACTCCAACAGCTTGAGCCCGAATCCGATGAGCAATCCGCCGGAGGACGGTGGTGGATTGGTGAGCATGCGCACGCCGTGATAATCCAGGGTCAGCGGTGCGCGACACTCGACCGCGTAGGCCGCCAAATCCTCGAAGGTGATCTGACCACCGGCCTGCATATCCCTATGGATGGCGGCGGCAATTTCACCGCGGTAGAAGAGATCGGCTCCCTCGATGGCCAGGGTTTCCAGCGTGTCGGCCAGCTCCGGCTGGCGCAGACTTTCGCCCTCACCCACCAGCGCCGCGGCGTCGCCCGCGCTTCTGAATATCCGATGGCAGGCTTCCGTGGCTGTGAAGGTCGCGGAGACGACGCGGAACAGATAAGCCTGGAATGGCGTCACGTCGACCCCGTTCCTGGCGTGACTGATGGCCTGGGCGACGATGTCTCCCATAGGAAGCGTGCCGAGATCGCGATGGATGTCGAAAAGGCCACGAATCAGACCCGGTACGGCAACGGTACCGAGGCCGATGTGAAACTCCTGGGTCACCGCGCCAAAGTCGGCGAGGATGGGGCGAAAATCGAGATCCGATTCGGGCCGGCGCATGGCCGGCGTCTGGACAAAGAAGTCGTACACGCGCGGCTTCCCCGAAGCCGGCCGCGCCAGCAGAAACCCGCCGCCCCCGGGCGAGCACAGCACCGGCTCGGCAACGCAGGCGACCATGAGCGCGGCCAGCACCGCGTCGTAAGCGTTACCGCCGGCGCGCAGCACCTCGGCAGCCGCCTCGGCGGTCAACGTGTGTCCGGCGGCGGCGACGCCGCGTGGTTTTCCCATGGCGGAAGCGTATCCAGTGGCTCTCGCCCGGTCTAGTCCAATCCGGCAGGTCTCCTCAAGTGAGAGCAGGCGCCCGGCTTGTACTCATATTGTCCTGAGTCTCAGTTTGCCCCACTGGTGTCTTTCTGAAGTGACTCGAGTACGTGGTCAAGGTTGAAACTGCCTGGTTTCTGACGTGGCGGGTATTCCTTAAACGTACCGATAAACCGGCCTACAAAGGCTGCTGCCGGCGTGAGCAGATATATCCGCTCAAAACGCCATGTTTCATAAGCACCGGACTCCCAATCGGCGCGCTCAAAAGGATCGCGGCGTAAATTGAACAATTTTGGAAAGCGCAGGGTCACATAAGGCTCCTGCCAGACTTCAATGCCATGGCCCCGCTGCTCGGTAAACATCACTTTCCATTGCCCATAACGTAATGCTGAAAGCTGACCGTCATCGGTGAAGTAGAACATCTCCTTCCGTGGGCCCTCATCTACCTGTCCGGTGAAATACGGCAACATGTTGTAACCGTCGAGGTGGACATTGAAATTCTTTCCGCCCGCCTCATGACCTTTGAGTAGCTTGCTCTTGATGTCTGTCTCGCCGGCGGCAGCAAGCAGCGTTGGCATCCAGTCTTCCATGGAGACGATTTCGTTGGAAACCTGACCGGGTTTGATCTTGCCAGGCCACTTCACCAGCATCGGTACACGAAAACCACCTTCCCAGGTGGTGTTCTTCTCGCCACGGAAAGGAGTCGTGCCACCATCAGGCCAGGTAAAGGTTTCAGCACCATTGTCGGTGGAATACATGACGATGGTGTTGTCAGCAATGCCAAGCTCATCCAGCTTGCCCAGCATTTGGCCAACCATGCCATCGTGCTCCGCCATGCCGTCCGCATAAATTCCCTGCCCGGTAACGCCTTTCGATTCAGCTTTTAAACGCGTCCATACATGCATGCGCGTGGTGTTGTACCAGACGAAAAATGGCTTATCCGCTTTGTGGGCCCTCTCCATGAAATCAAGCGCAAGCTCGGTGACTTCCTCATCAATGGTCTCCATACGCTTCATGTTCAGCGGGCCGGTGTCCTCGATCTTGCCACCTGCAATGGAGTGAATGACACCTCGGGGACCGAATCTCTTGGCGAATTCAGGATCCGTTGGGTAATCTTCATTCTCCGGTTCGTCTTCGGCATTGAGGTGATATAAATTGCCAAAGAATTCATCGAAACCGTGGTTAGTGGGTAGATGTTCATCGAGATCACCAAGATGATTCTTGCCGAACTGGCCTGTCGCATAACCCATTGGCTTGAGAAGCTCCGCGATCGTCGGGTCTTTTTCATGTATTCCTTCTTTCGCGCCAGGCAAGCCGACCTTAAGGAGGCCTGTTCGAAAGGGACTCTGGCCGGTGATGAAAGTGGATCTTCCTGCCGTACAGCTGTTCTGCCCGTATGCATCGGTGAACAAAATTCCTTCATTAGCGATGCTGTCGATGTTCGGGGTTTCGTAGCCCATCATGCCCCGATTGTAGGCGCCGACATTAAAATAGCCGATGTCGTCGCCCCAGATGACGAGGATGTTTGGCTTATCCTGCGCCGAGGCTGGCAAGCTCGTGAAGACAAGAATGACAAGACTGAGAATCTTGCGATACCTACTCATTGTTACAGTCCTCCTTGATTGAATGGATCGCGTTGGTGTTAACTACGCTAACGAAAGCCTCCAGGGCCAGAGCCAGGCAAGTGTAGGCAGTCCTCAGCAGCGAGTCCAGATAAAGGGATTTATTGGGCCCCGACACCATTCCTCTGATGAAGCAGACCGGCTGATGCGCCTGCGGGCAGGTGCATGATGTAATCGAAAGCGAACCGCTTTTCATTCAGACATGTCATTGCAAAGACTGCCAACGCACAACGGGAAGCGCTTTCGTCATCAACCTATTCGTGGCCGAAGATGATTTCCGCCCTCGTCGTTCCTACAAGACTTCCATTCCTCGGGGGCCGTTGGCCCCTATAGTCGCTCAAGCTGCGGTCGATATTAATTAGATACACGACTCCAACGGATCTCTCGGCCGATGAAGCCTATAGGCGCTGTGACTGTGGCTGTCCTGCTACTGGGCGCATGCTCTCATGCTGGCTTTCTAGGCGTTGGAATCGAGATAACACCTGACGCGGTGAACTTTACTCCTACGAATTGGGAATCAGACGGAGGCCTTTCTCACTGCTCGCCAGCGGACACAAAGAAGAATTGGTGCTAAAGACCTTCCAAGTGGATATTGGCGAGGACTGACAAAGCCATGAAACTTCAGCTACGAACATTGCACGTTCTGGTGATTGCGTGTCTGCCGCTGCTCGGCGGCTGCGCCGTGGTGGGCCTGACGGCCAGCGCTGTGGGCGCGGCGGTCGACGTGACCTCGAGTGTGGTGGGCGCGGCGGTCGATGTCACAGGCGCAGCCGTCGGCGGCACGATCGACCTGGTGACGGACGATGACGACGATTAAGCGAGTGGCGATGGCGAAATCCTGCAGCTCAACGGATGTTGACGGTACCCCTCCAACGGTGACGCCTCAGTGACGAACCGCGCCGTTCTACACTGTGGTAGTTTTCTCTTATTGAAATGCCGAATTTTCGTGCTGTCGCTGATGTGCTTTTTTCTCGGCGCGGATGTTCAAGCAAACACGCCGTGCAAATACCAGGCACGCTGCTCGCGCAGCTCGCGATAGATCCAGTAGCAGGCACCGCTCGCGTGCTGCGCCTCGAAGTAATCGCGGGCGATGTCGTGACCGTCCCACCAACCGCTTTCGATGCGCTCAGGCCCCCGGGCGAGATGCAGCCGCCCCTCCAGGAAAGGTTCGCCCGCCACGGTCCGTAACACCTCGGGGGGATCCAGAAGCCACAGCGGCCTGCCGGGAGTATGCACCGATGGCGACGCCCCGGCGGCCTCCTGATCCGGAGTGCAACAGCGCCAGGCTTTCTCCGGACGGTGCTCCGCCGACACCGTGAGCCCTTGCACCGCTGTTCTTCCCAGACGTGAACGCAAGCGCTCCACCAGCGCCCGCCAGTCCCCACCGACAAGGCCTTCCTCGCCGTAGAGATCCTGGCTCGCCGGCGCCAGCGGCAGAATGCTGCGCACCCGGATCCCCAGATAGACGACCGCTTCGGCGAGCTCGACGCGTGCCAGCCGCTCGCGCAGAAGCAACAACAGATGCCCGGCATCGCGGCTCGGTGTCACGAGCTCGATGGTGAGACGGGTGGCGGGGCTGCGCCGGTGGGCGAGATGCCATTCCAGCGCCTGCACACCGCCGGCCCGGGTCTGCAGATAACCGACGAGCTCCAGCAACAGTCGCTGGGCGGCGATCAAAAGGATCCCCGTGTCCCTGACCTCGCCGGGCAGGCTCAGGCGGCGCTGGAAGGTGGGCGGTGGCGTATAGGGCAGGCGCGGATCGGCGCGCTTACCGAGGGCACGATCCAGATACGCGAGTAAACGGGGATCGGTGCGCCGCGCCACACCGTCCCGGGGCAGGCGGCAGCAATCGCCGAAGCGCTCGATGCCGACACTTCGCAGGCTTTCAAGAATCCGCGCCGGCAGATCCAGGCAGACCAGTGGCACCGCTGCAAGACACGCCGGTAGCCTGTGCATGGCCGTCACCGGTTCTTCCAGGGCAGCCCGGGCCAACAGCCAGGCGCCCAACGGTGTGGGCGCAACACCGAAACGCGCGCTGTAGCCGAGGGCGTCGATGGCGTGGCGCACCCGTGCGAGCAGCGTATCCAGGCCGCCGAATAACGCCAGGCTGCCACCGATCTCCAGCAACAGGCCGTCGGGCGGCACCAGGCTCACGAAGGAAGTGAACTGGCCGGCCCAGGCGGCCAGACCTTCCAGGGCGGCGGCTTCCGCGGCCTCGTCGCGGGGCACGAGTGTCAGATCCGGTGCTAAGGTGCAGGCGGCGCTCGCCGACATGTGGACATGCACGCCGGCGGATTCGGCGCGCGCACCGGCAGCGACGACGACGCTGCCGGCACCGGTCCCGGATATCACCGCCACCGGCAGGGTGGCGGCGCGTTCCGCACCCAGCACCTCCAGGGGAAAACGCGGCAGAAAGAGAGCGAGCCACAGACGTGGGGCATTAAAGGGGACAGATCTATTTTCGGGCGCAAAGGGGACGCCCGTCCCCTTTGCGCCCGAAAATAGATCTGTCCCCTTTAATGCAATCATTATTATTCATCCAAGGTGATCTCCACCCGCGCGCCCGGTCTCCCCCGGCACTTGAGCACCTCCACCGCGAGACTATTGACGACGGGGGCGGCGGGCGTGACGCGCAACCGCAACGATGCGGGCGACCCGTCGTCGGGCGGCGTCTCGCGGCGAAACAACAACGCCCAGGCGCCGCCGCTTTCCGCGGCCAGCTGCAGGCGGCGCAAGCGGCGCTGATGCACCCGTGTTGGCCATGCCAGCACCGCCCCGCAGGCCCCGGAACGCAGCGCCTGCTCCGCGCTCCAGAGTTGTTGCGCGGTATTGTCACTGCGCACCCACAAGATCCGGGAGAGTGCGATACCCCGGGCTTCGAGAGCCGGCGCGTAGGGCACGTAAGGCGGCCCCACCCACGCAAGCCAGCGGCCCCTGGCGCTGAGATCGGCGAGCGCGGGCATCACCAGGCGCAGCTCTCCCGCACCCTCCCGAGGCACCAGGATCTCGGTGAGCGCACCCATGGGCCAGCCGGCACCGGGCAGCATCTCATCCAGAGCCGGAAAGCCCGTTGGCAGAACGCTTGCTGGCGGCAACCGGCGACGCCAGATGGCGGGGTGGCGCCGCAGCCGCTCCAGCGCTGCGCTCACAGGTTACGGCGATTGCGTATGACACCCACGCCGATGCCCTCGATGACCAGGGACTCCCGGCGCAAATTCACGACAATGGGCGAAAAATCGTCGTTCTCCGGCACCAGGCGCACCGTGTTCCCGCGGCGTCGGAAGCGCTTCACGGTCACCTCGTCGTCGATGCGGGCGACGACGATCGCGCCGTTGTCGGCGGTGGGCTGGCGGTGCACGGCCAGCAGATCGCCGTCGAGAATGCCGGCGTCGCGCATGCTCTGCCCCTTCACGCGCAGCAGATAATGGGCGCGCGGGCGAAACAGGCGCTTGTCGACTTGATAGTGCCGCTGGATGTGCTGCTCGGCGAGAATCGGCTGCCCCGCCGACACCCGCCCGACCACCGGCAGCCCGGTCTCGGCGGCGTCCCCCAGGAGACGGATCCCCCGCGAGGTACCGCGCAGGATCTCGATGGCTTCTTTGCGCTCCAGCGCCTTCAGATGATCCTCGGCGGCGTTGATCGAGCGAAAACCGAGCCCTGCGGCGATCTCGGCGCGGGTGGGGGGGAATCCCTGCTCCTCCATGAATTCCTGGATGAACAGGAGAACCCGATCCTGGCGGGAGGTGAGTGGCAGCATGGGGGTGGCCTCGTTCGGGAGTCTGTAAATATATACAGTATTTTGTTGGGCTTCGCAAGCTGGGATATTGGGCCGGAATGTTGGGCTTCGCTTCGCTCAGCCTACGCCCAACCTACGCCTAACCTAGCGCTTCCGCACCACCATCGGGCCCATGGGGCGACCGCCCAGGAGGTGCATGTGCAGATGGTTCACCAGCTGACCTCCGTCCTGGTTGCAGTTGATGATCAGCCGGTAGCCGCTCTCATCGATCCCCGCCTCCCGGGCCAGCCGCTTGGCCGTCAAGAGCATGTAGCCCGCCAGCGCCTGGTCGTCGTCGGTGAGATCGTTGACGGTGGCGATCTCCTTGTTGGGAATGATGAGGATGTGCACCGGTGCGGCCGGATTGATATCCCGGAAACAAGTGACTCGATCGTCCTGATACACGATATCCGCGTCCGCCTCACCGCGGATTATCTTCGAAAAGATGGTCGACATGACTGACTCCCTGGTAAATGCGCGCTCGCATCTTCGGCGAGACCAGCGACGAATACCAGGCATCCATGGGCCCGGAGAGGGCAAAAAAGCCGGCCTAATGGCCGCCCAATGGGAATGGAAGTAGGTCCAAAACGCGACCATTTGCGCTATGCTAGGCTCCTCGTCGCACCCCCCCGGGGAGCCGCCCCGGGGGTACGGAATTCATGGGTCAGGAGGAGGATTCCATGGCCAAGGTAATGAAAACAGGCCATTCGGTGGACAGTCACGCACCACAGGCTCTTTACCACTTCGTCGACGGTGAGCGCGTTCCCGGCGAGAGCAACCGCTTCGGCGATGTCTACAATCCGGCCATCGGCCAGGTGATTGCCCACGCACCCTACGCGAGCGCCCACGAGGTGCGCAGGGTGGTGGCGTCGGCGAAGGCCGCTTTTCCGGCGTGGGCCGCGACCCCCGCCGCCCAGCGCGCGCGTATTCTTTTCCGCTTCCGCGATATCGTGGAAGCCCACATCGACGAGCTTGCAGAGCTGCTGTCCCGCGAGCACGGCAAGACCCTCGACGACGCCCGCGGCTCGGTGCAGCGTGGCGCCGAGATCGTCGAATTCGCCTGTGGTATTCCCCAGCAGCTCAAGGGTGAGATCAACGAGAACGTCGCCAATCAGGTGGACAGCTACAACATCCGCCAGCCGCTCGGCGTGTGTGCGGGCATCACGCCTTTCAACTTTCCCGCCATGGTCCCCATGTGGATGTTTCCCATCGCCATCGCCTGCGGCAATACTTTCGTGCTGAAACCCTCGGAGCGCGATCCCTCCTGCGGCCTGCGCCTGGCGGAGCTCGCCTTCGAGGCGGGGCTTCCCAAGGGCGTGCTGAACGTGGTCATCGGCGACAAGGAAGCGGTGAATGCGCTCCTCGAGGATCCGGAGGTGGACGCCGTGAGCTTCGTCGGCTCGACGCCCATCGCCGAGTACGTGCACAAGACCGCAAGCGCCAACGGCAAGCGCGTGCAGGCGCTCGGCGGTGCCAAGAATCATCTGGTGGTCATGCCCGACGCCGACATGAACCAGACCGTGGATGCCCTCATCGGTTCCGCTTATGGATCGGCGGGCGAACGTTGCATGGCCATCTCCGTAGCGGTGGCGGTAGGCGATGAGACCGCCGACGAACTCGTCTCACGCCTCAAGCCCCGGGTCGAATCCCTCAAGGTCGGTTCCTACGACCAGGAAGGAGTCGAGATGGGGCCGCTGGTTACCGGCGCCCACCGGGACAAGGTCAGGGGTTACGTTGATCTCGGTGTCGAGGAAGGCGCGAGTCTCGTGGTCGACGGACGGGGTACATCCGTCACCGATCATGAGGACGGTTATTTTCTCGGTGGCTGTCTGTTCGATAACGTGACGCCAGACATGCGCATATACAAGGAAGAGATCTTCGGCCCGGTGTTGAGCGTCGTTCGCGCGAAAGACTACGAGGAGGCGCTGCAGATGGTCAACGACCACGAGTTCGGCAACGGCGCCGCCATCTTCACCCGCGACGGCGATGCCGCGCGGAACTTCACCAGTCGCGTGAATATCGGCATGGTCGGCGTCAACGTGCCGATTCCGGTTCCGACAGCCTATTACAGCTTCGGCGGATGGAAGCGATCGCTGTTTGGCGACCACCATATGCACGGTCCAGAAGGCGTACGCTTCTTCACGCGACAGAAGACAATCACCTCGCGCTGGCCTTCGGGTATACGCGAGGGCGCGGACTTTTCGATTCCGCGAACCCGCTAGTACGTGTCGCCGGAGGGGCGCCGGCGACACGGAGGGATAAGAAAAGTGCCGTCTATAGAGGCGGCAGTTGCAGCGACAGAAGCGCTCGCGCACTGTTTGGTGCCGGTGGCAATGATCGCACGCGAGGTGCAGTTCGACCATGGAAAAGCTCCGCGCTCCGAAGACACGTAGCCGACACTACGGTATTGCTACCCTCGCCATGATCCTCGGCCTTGCACTGGCCGCGACAACCTGGGATCTGTCGCCTTCTTACAATCCGTCACCCGCCGGTGATGCCACCTTCAATCTCACCAAACGTTCCACCGTCGGAGAACGGACGGTGGCGGATCTGAAACAGATCCGGTGGCGGCGCGAGCTGCGCGTGCTGTTGCCAAACATGCGCACCTCTCTCAGCTATCCACCGGATGCCGCGTCCTCTCACGAGTACGAGATCGAGCTCGTCAAACGCTTTGCCGAAAGGCACTACCTCGAGCTCGAGTGGATTCCTGTGGATCGCTGGGACGATCTGATCCCCAGCTTGCTCGCGGGGAAAGGGGATCTAGTCGCTGCCAATATCACCATCACCGAGAGCCGCCGGAAAAAAGTCTCGTTCACGGTTCCCATCGATACGGTGCGCGAAAAGCTGGTCGTGCGTATTGGCGATGAGATCAAAAGCCCCGCAGATCTGATAGGACGCGAGGTGGCCGTGCGTGAGCGCTCTTCGTTCTGGGATCTTCTAAAGGAATTCCGCACGCAACATGCTGGTATCGAGCTGCGCCTGCTTCCCGAGCACATTCCTGCTTCCGCGGTACTGAGCGGCGTCTCCAGCGGCGAGTACGATATTGCGGCGGTGGACATCACTCAGCTCGAGGCGGCGTCGGATCAGTGGCCGGACCTCAAGATCGTCGATGGTCTGACCCGGGACAGCATCATCGCTTGGGGTGTCAATCCGGAGGCGGTGGAGCTTCTCGAGGCGCTCAACAGCTTCCTCAGCAGAGAGCAACTCAAAAAGCAGAGCCAGCTCGTCTACAAGGACGACCTGCCCGGCATCAAGAATCGTCAGGTACTTCGCGTCCTGACACGCAACAACGCGGCCACCTACTTTGTATGGCGAGGTCAGTTTCTGGGATTCGAATACGAGCTCATGAAACGCTTCGCCGACAATCAGGGCCTGCATCTCGAAATGGTCGTGCCGAACCGATGGGGTGATCTTATCCCGACTCTCAAGGCCGGTGGCGGGGATTTGATCGCAGCATCGATGACCATTACCGAGGAACGCAAGCGACAGGGGATCGCGTTCACCGATCCTTACAACCTGGTTACCGAGGAACTCGTTGCACGCGCCGATGAGGCGGCGTTCACGGATGTGAAAGATCTCAGTGGCCGCACGGTAGTCATAAGGCGGACCAGTTCCTACTGGACAACGATGCAGAAGCTACTTAATCAGGGCATCGACTTCCGACTCGAGGCGGCTCCAGACAATATGGAGACCGAAGAGATCATCTCGCGGGTAGCCTCCGGAGAATACGATCTGACCGTTTCGGACAGTCACATTCTGAGTGTCGAGCTCATCTGGCGCAGCGATATCAAGCCGGCGCTCACATTGAACGGTCCGGTTGCGCACGGCTGGGCCGTCAGAGAAGAAAACAAGCAGCTGCTCACGGCTCTTAACGACTTTCTCGATAAGGAATACAAGGGCCGCTTCTACAATATCGTGTACAACAAGTACTTCGAGAATTCAGATCGTATTCTCGACCAGGTGGCGTCTCACCAGGAACATTCCGTGAGGGGCAACATCTCACCCTACGACGCGCAGGTGCAGAAGTATGCCGAGGAGTACGGCTTCGACTGGGCGCTCATCGTCGCGCAGATGTACCAGGAAAGCCGATTCGACCCGCAAGCCGAATCCTGGGCCGGCGCCCAGGGGCTCATGCAGATTCTGCCCACCACCGGCGAGCTCTTCGGTGTACAGGATCTGCACGCCGTCGACACCAGCATTCAGACCGGCGTGCGCTATCTGGCGTGGCTGCACCAACGCTTCGAACCGGAACTCACGGTGCAGGACCGAATGTGGTTCACGTTGGCCTCCTACAACGCGGGGCTCGGGCACGTGCGCGACGCCAGGAGTCTCGCCCGCAAGATGGGTTGGAATCCGGACCGCTGGTTCAACAATGTCGACCGCGCAATGCTGCTTCTATCACGCCGCAGCTTCTATCAGCTGGCGACTTATGGTTATGCCCGCGGCAACGAAACCGTCGATTACGTGCGCCAGATCCGAGATCGCTACAACGCCTACATCCGCCTCGCGAGCGCCGAGTAGGACGCTTACCGCAGATTCATGTCGCCCGACAACCAGGAGATGTTGGGCTTCGCTTCGGTCAGCCCGATCTACGGTGCTTGAACCGACAATTCGATCTCGTAGCCGCCGTACTTGCGCACATTGAGCACGCCGTTGTTCAAAATCAGGTACTGACCTTTGATGCCCAGCAATGTGCATTCCATTCGCGGGGTCTTGTCCAGGTTGATAGCGGTGACCTTACCCGGATACTCGAGCACCGGGTAACGAAACACCCGGCATTCGGCGTCCGCGATTCGTTCCGGATCCACGCTGTCGTGCTCGTATACTCGGCACGCACTGACTGTATTGGGTCATTGGCTGGACATTCTTGGTGTTCCGAGATAGGTTTTTCTCGTGGCTGAGGGAAACAAGATCACAACGTACCGTGAGTTTTGGCCGGTGTATCTGAGTGAGCACTCAAACCCGGTCAATCGCTGGCTCCATTTTGTGGGGACTACTATCGCACTCGTGTTCGTTGTCGCCGCAGTCGTTATGGTCGATGGTGGCTTTTTGCTTGGCGCATTGTTTAGCGGCTACGGATTTGCGTGGTTTGGGCATTTTTTTGTTGAGAAAAATCGTCCCGCGACGTTCAAATATCCCATTTGGTCGTTCATCTCCGATTGGCGCATGTGGATATTGACGCTTTGTCGTCGACCATTATAATTGGCTGGTCCGAGAATAAGTGTGAGTGGACACCAGACGACGGTTGACTAGTGATTCTTTCAGGGAGATTTTATGACGCGCTGGAATCTGGACACCATCCCCTGGGACAAGTTCGACCGCTCACGTGTACACCCCCAATTACTTGCCTTCGCTCGGGGCGCTTGCTTGGTCGAATTTAACGCCGATACCTACACCGATTATCTTTGCCGGGTATTTGGCAACGATGCGGGATTTCAGTCGCAGATTCGCACTTGGGGGGAAGAAGAAAAACGTCATGGCTCGGCACTTAGAAAATGGGTCGAGTTAGCAGATCCCGGCTTTGACTTCAACCATTCGCTCTCTGTTTTCCGTGCCGCCTACCAACAACTACCCGAGGACGGTGGCGATTCAGTCAGGGGGTCAATGGCTCGGGAGCTCGTGGCCCGCTGTATGGTCGAAAGCGGGACAACCTCTTACTATTCTGCCCTTAAAGACGCAGCCGAGGAACCGGTTTTCAAGGAAATTTGCCGCCTGATCGCGCTTGATGAAATACGCCATTTCAATCTGTTTCGAAAGACATTGGATAAGAAATACGGGCCGAAGGAAAAACTAGGATTCTTGTCCCGTTTCAGAGTGGTGGTAGGCCGGATACTCGAGACTTCCGACGAAGAACTTTCGTTTGCATACAGGGCTGGAAACTTTCCCGATGAACCCATCGAGCAAGACCGGAGCAGAGAATATTCCGATGACTTCATGAAGCGGGTTTCTAGACTATACAAGCCAGAACACTATCGCATAATTGTCGCTCTGACGATTAAAGTTTTGGGTATCTACAGCAGCCAACGGCTCCGCAAGCTGCTGAGCCACATTGCTCATCGCTTTTTGTGCTACAGATATCAAGCGACGAACTCCCTTTCGCTACTATAAACGCCTACATTCGCCTCGCGAGCACCGAATAAGACGTTTACCGCAGATTCCTGTAGGTTGGGCTTCGCTTCGATCAGCCCAACCTACGGTACGACGGTACTTAAATCGACAATTCGATCTCGTAGCCTCCGTATTTGCGCACATTGAGCACGCCGTTGTTCAAAATCAGGTACTGACCTTTGATGCCCAGCAATGTGCCTTCCATTCGCGGGGTCTTGTCCAGGTTGATAGCGGTGACCTTACCCGGATACTCGAGCACCGGGTAACGAAACGTCCGGCATTCGGCGTCCGCGATTCGTTCCGGATCCACATGATCGTGCTCGTCCGTCAAATTCGAGAGCGCTTCGTCGCACTGGGTGAACAAGGCGTCGCGTCGTGCCTTCAGATCCACCGAGTCGGGCTCGCCCTTCAACATCCGCCGCCAGTCGGTGCGATCGGAGACATGCTCCTTGAACGCCACTTCCATGAGCCCCGATAGCCGGCGGGTCGCGACCCGCGCGATGGACAGAGCCTCGGCCGCGCCCTGATCGATCCAGCGGGTCGGCACCTGGGACTCACGCGTGACGCCGACTTTCACGCCAGAGGAGTTGGCAAGATAGACGACGTGCGGCTGCAGGCAATTGGCCTCTCCCCACGCGGGCTCGCGGCAGGTGCCCAGATGGTAGTGGCAGCGCTCCGGACGCACGATGCAGCCATCGCAGCGGGCCAGGTCCCGGAAGCAGGGAAAACAGTGGCCCTGATTGAAACTCTTGGCCGTCTTGCGGCCGCAGGCAACGCAGTGAATATTGCCCGTGAGTCGAATGCCCATGGCCTTACCCAGGAGCGGATTCAGCGCCACGGACTCATCACCCACCGGCAGTGTGTAGAGGATCGGATCGCCTTCCTGGACCCGCATCTTGCGCAAGTTTCCGACGACGGTGGTGTCAGACATCGGCGCGCGGATCCCTGTCAGCGGCGCGGTTGAAATCGTGCCGTGCCGTCGCGCGCTAGCTGCTCCACCAAGCCGACCTCCCAGGTCAGATACTCGCGCATGGAGTCCTCCACGCCCCAGTCCTTCTCGTAGGGCCGCAGCCACACGTCGTTGGCCACGTCGGCCAAGTGCTCGGCTCCCGTGGTCGCGGCCATACCCGCCGCGATCCACGCATCGGTACCGCCCGCCAGCACCTGCACCGGCTCGTCGGTGAGCGTCGCCGCCTCGGCGGCGGCGATACGGGCAAGCACGCCGTCGGACGATGTCAGAATCAGTCGGCCGCGCTTGCGCACAGCCGACATGCATTGCGCAAGGCGTGCGCGGGTCATGAACCAGGCGCCGGGTATGTGGCCCGCGCGGTATGCGCGACTGAATCCCAGATCGATGACACTCCCCTGCTCCTCGCGAAGCACCGCGTCCAGCTCTGCAACAGCGATCTCGTCGACCGAGACCTCGGTCAGACCAAGCACGTCCACGGGCTCCGGGCCACGCGCAAGCTCCACGCCCTCGAGTGCGTTGTCCAGCACCGCCACTTCCGGCCAACCCATCTGGTTGAGCCACGATGCCGTCATGGTTGCGCGTACGCGCGTGTCGTCCACCAGCACGATACGCGAACGCAGGGTGGCAACGAAGTGATCGGTTTCTTGAACGAGCTGACCTCCGGGCGCTGAACGCGAACCCGGCAGGTGGCCGGCTTCGTACTCGTCCGGGTGGCGCACGTCGAAGACATAGAGCGAGCGCTCACCCTGCTCTGCCCGCCACTCGGCCAGCGTCGCGTGGTCGATGGTGCGTACCTGGAAGCGCTCCGCGACGCGCGCCGCGACCTCGCGCGCCGCCGCCAGACCCCGTTCGGAAGTTTCCCGGGCCTCGCGCTTCATGCCGTGCTCGAGAGTGTGGCCGGCGAGGTGCCAACCCATGGTGCCGTTGCGCAAAGCGACCACCCGATTCTCGACGCCTGCGTTGATCAAGGACTGGGCGCCGATAATGCTGCGCGTGCGCCCGGCGCAATTGACGACCACCAGGGTATCGGCGGATGGCGCGACGTCGTGGACGCGGTAGGCGAGCTCTGCACCGGGAACGCAGATGCCGTTGGGAATGTTTCGGGCCTGGTACTCGACCATGGGGCGACTGTCGAGGATCACCATATCCTCGTCCTTGTCCATCATCTCCTTCAGCTCGTCGGCGGACACCGACGGCGTCTCGTACTCGAGCTCGACATACTCTCCGAACGCCTTACTGGGGACGTTGACGCCGCTGAATATTTCCAGTCCTGCTGCCCCCCAGGCTTCGACACCGCCATCGAGCACACGGACATCCTGATAGCCGAAGGACAGGAGGCGCTTCGCGGCGCGCTCTGCGAACCCCTCACCGCCGTCGCAAACCACGATTTGCGTCGATCTGCGCGGAACCATGGCATCGGCGAGGAGCTCCAGGCGGCTGAGCGGCATACAGCTCG
>Ga0255058_10000527_pt1 | contig 22551 bp, 18 predicted proteins | sample Cases_109_9_MG_FD_188637 | JGI IMG/M metagenome (GOLD analysis project Ga0255058, IMG submission 188637) | Seawater microbial communities from Amundsen Gulf, Northwest Territories, Canada - Cases_109_9 | ecosystem: Environmental > Aquatic > Marine > Gulf | place: Canada: Northwest Territories... | reverse complement strand
CGTCGCATGGCTGGCCGGCACGTTGATCTCATAGCCGAGCTCGCCCGAGAAGCTGATGCGGAAGACCCGCGCCGGCAGGCCAGCCAGCCGCCCCTCGCGCACCGTCAGGAAGGGGAAGTCTTCGTTATCGACGGAGAATTCGGGCACGAGGGCGCGCAGGACATCGCGGGCCCGCGGCCCGGCAACGGCCAGGCTCGCCCACTGCTCGGTGACCGGCACCAGGTGGACCTCCAGCTCGGGCCAATGGATCTGCAGCAGCATCTCCAGATGCAACGTCACCCGCTCGCTGTTGGCCGTCGTCACGGTGACCAGAAAGTGCGAGTCGCCCAAGCGGCTGACGGTGCCGTCGTCGAGGACGATGCCGTCCTCGCGCAGCATCAGGCCGTAGCGCGCGCGCCCGACCGCCAGGCTTGCCAGGTTGTTGGCATAGGTCCGGTCGAGGAAGAGGGCGGCGTCGCGGCCCTGGAGGTCGAGCTTGCCGAGGGTGGACATGTCGACGATCCCGACGTTGCGGCGGACGTTCAAGGCTTCGCGCCGGATCGCCTCGGCCATCGTTTCGGCCATCGCTTCGCCCGGGCGCGGGTAGTAGCGCGGATAGAGCCACGGCCCGGAGGCGACGAAGACCGCGCCGGCCGCTTCGCTGCAACGGTGAAACGGCGTGCGCCGGCTCGGCTCCAGCTGGCGCCTGGTCCGCCGCCCGACCAAGGCGCCGAAGGTGACGGGCGTATAAGGCGGACGGAAGGTCGTTACGCCCACCTCGCCGACCGGCAGACCGGTCATTTCGGAGAGCAGGCCGATCGCGTTGACGTTGCCCGTCTTGCCCTGATCGGTGCCCATGCCAGTCGTGGTATAGCGCTTCACGTGCTCGACCGAGCGGTAACCCTCCCGCAAAGCGAGGGCCAGGTCCTCGACCGTGACGTCGTTCTGCAGGTCCACAAAGCACTTGCCCCGGCGACGGTCGCCCGCGTCCACGGCCCACAAGGGGCGGATGTCCGTCATCACGGGGCCCTGGGTCTGCACCCGCGGCGCCTCCACCTGCGTCGCCTCGGCCCCGTCGGCCAGGCAGTCGGCAAGATCGAAATGCCCCGCCGCGGAACCGATTACCGTCATGCCCGGGACTTCTTCGCTGGGGAGGAAGGCGGCGAGGTCCTCGTCGAATCGCAACGCCCCACGGCGATGCGAGTAGAGATGCACCGTGGGAGACCAGCCGCCGGATAGACAGAGACAGTCGCAGGCGAAGCGCTGGCGCGGTCCGGTCGCGGCACCCGCCCCATCGACCGGCGCGGCCTCGATCCAGGCGAGCTTTCTGCCGCCGCCGGCACGAACCACCGCGTGCCCCGCAAGGAGCGCTATGCCCCGGTCACGAAGCGCGTTTGCCGCAGCGCTCTCGGGCTCCGCGCGCGGATCGACCATGGCAACCACTTCGATCCCCGCGTCGGCCAGGTCCAGGGCGGCGCCGTAGCCGCTGTCGTTGTTGGCGAAGACCGCCGTCTGCCGTCCGGCCGCCACGCCATGGCGATTGAGGTAGCCGCGCACCGCCGAAGCCAGCATGACACCCGGCGTGTCGTTGCCGGCGAACACCAGCGGCCGCTCGATTGCGCCGCTGGCCAGCACGACTCGGTCGGCGCGGATTTTCCACAGCCGTTGCCGCAATTCAGCCCGCCCGCCATAGGGGCTGTCCCAGCCGAGATGCTCGGCGGCCAGCACCAGGTTGCCGTCATAGCACCCGAAGGCGCAGGCGTTCTTGAGAAGAGTCACATTTTCCAGGCTCTCGAGCTCGGCCTCCACCACCCCCACCCAGTCAAGGGCCGGGCCGCTTTCGAAGGCCGCCCGGTCCCACAGGAGCCCGCCGCCCAGGCGGGAGTCCTGTTCGCAGAGGACGACACGGGCGCCGCTGCGCGCCGCCGCCAAGGCCGCCATAAGACCCGCCGGGCCGCCGCCGACAACGAGAAGATCGCAATGGGCATGGCGTGAGTCATAGTGATCCGGGTCGGGGCCCTCCGGCGCCCGCCCGAGCCCCGCGGCCCGGCGGATGACGTGCTCGTAGCCGCGCCACCATTTGGGCGGCCACATGAAGGTCTTGTAATAGAAGCCGCTGGGCAGGAGCGGGGAGACCAGGCTCGCCGCACGGCCCAGGTCGAAATCGACCGACGGCCAGCAGTTCTGCGGCCAGGCCTCCAGGCCGTCCACCAGAGCAACCTGCGTCGCCCTGAGGTTCGGTTCCGCCCGCGGGCCACGGCCGACACGCACAAGGGCGTTCGGTTCCTCCGCCCCGGCGCCGAACACGCCGCGCGGCCGGTGATATTTGAAACTGCGGCCGACGACCCGCACGCCGTTGGCCAGCAGGGCCGAAGCCAGGCTGTCACCGGCATAGCCTTGATAGTCCTTCCCGGCGAAGGAAAAGGCGAGCGGCCGGCTACGGTCGATCAGGCCGCCGGCGGGAAGGCGAAAGGGCTGCGCGCCGCCGGTCATGTCTCGTCCAGTGGCGGAGTTTCTGAGTGGATCTCATGGGTCAGGGTATCGCGGCGCAGCCGGAACCAGCGCCGGCAGCCGGCCGTGTGGTGCCACAGCTCATGGTGTGGCCCGCGCGGGTTCGCGCGCAGGTAGACGGCGGGAAACCAGCTGTCCACCCCGTCCGACAGGTCGGGCCAGGTGACGCTCGCATCGCCGCCATAGGTGAACTCGGTCTCCTCGCGGTGGCCGCACCAGGGGCAAGGCAGCAACAGCATGGCGGTCTCAGTGCAGGCTCGGCGCCGGCCCGATGCCGGCCTCGTCGAGCAGCGCGCCGCTGGAGAACCGCTCGAGCGCGAAGGGCGCGTTCAGCGCATGGGGCGCGTCGTGGGCGATGGTGTGGGCCAGGGTCCAGCCCACGGCCGGGGTCGCCTTGAAGCCGGAATAGCCCCAGCCGCCATTGAGATAGAGGCCCGAGACCGGCGTTTTGCCGACGATCCCAAGGCCGTCCATGGAGATGTCGCCGATGCCGCCCCAAGAGCGCATCAGCCTGAGCCGGCTCAGGAAGGGGAACATGGCCACGGCCCGAGCAAGGGTCTCCTCGATGGCCGTGATGCTGCCGCGCTGGGCATAGGAGTTGTAGGGATCGCTCTCCCCGCCCAAGAGGATCTCGCCCTTGTCGGTCTGGCTGACATAGGACAAGCCGGCGTTGAAGCAGACCACCCGATGCAGCACCGGCTTCACCGGCTCGGACACGAAGGCCTGCACGCTCGCCGTCTCGATCGGCAGGCGAAGCCCCGCCATCGCCGCGACGTGGCTCGAATGTCCCGCCACCGAGATCGCCACCTGTTCGGCGCGGATCGGCCCGCGGCTGGTCTCCACGCCGGCGACGCGGCCATCGGTGACCTCGATGCCGGTCAACTCGCAGTCCTGAATGATGTCGATGCCCAGCCCGTCGGCCGCGCGGGCATAGCCCCAGGCGACCGCGTCGTGGCGCGCGGTGCCGCCGCGCGGCTGCATCAGGCCGCCCACGACCGGGAAGCGCGCCTCGGGGCTCAGGTCGAGCGGCGCCACCAGGCGCCGAAGCTCGCCCCGGTCGAGCAGACGGGCATCGATTCCCCGCAGCCGCATGGCGTTACCGCGCCGCATGAAGTCCTCGAGCTGTCCGTCGCTGTGGGCGAGATCGATGTAGCTGCGCTGGCTCAGCATGACGTTGAAGTTGAGCGCCTGGCTCAGGCCCTCCCAGAGCTTCAGCGAGAACTCCATGAAATCGGCGTTTTCGGCGAGCCGGTAGTCGGAGCGGACGATGGTGGTGTTGCGGCCGGTGTTGCCGCCGCCGAGCCAGCCCTTCTCCAGCACGGCGATGCGCCGGCGGCCGTGATTGCGCGCGAGGTAATAGGCGGTCGCCAGGCCATGGCCGCCGCCGCCGATAACGACCACATCGTAGGCCGGCTGCGGCTCCGGGCTGCGCCAGGCGGCGGGCCAGCCCCGGTGCCCACCCAGGGCGTGACGGGCCAGGCTGAAGATGGAGTAACGAGCGGTCATCGCGCCCCCTAACGTCCAACCGCGACCCGCCCCGGAGCAGCGGTCCGACCAACTGTGATCACAATAATGAGGACCCGACGACAAGACACAAGACAATTGACAAGGCAGCGCCCTATGTGGATTCACTGCTCGCAAGTGTGATCACAAACGATCCGGCGCCTTGCGAAGATGACCAAAATCACAACCTCACTCACGGACCTTCAGAAGGGCGCGCAAAATCTGCTCCTCGGCTGCGTCGGCGTGAAGCCGGGCGACGAGGTTCTGCTCGTGCGCGAGGACCCCGGCCCGGGCTACTACGACGCGGCCGCCGGCGACGCGGTGGAAGCCGAGGCGCGCCGGCTGGGCGCGCGGGTGCACAGCCTCTGGACCGCCGCGCCCCTCGCCGGACCCGAGCAGTTTCCCAAGGTCGTGGCCGCCGCCATGGAGCAGGTCGACCACACCATCTTCTTCAGCCGTATCGGCGATCAGGTGCGCTTTTCGTGCCTGCCGGGCAGCTGCACCTGCACCATGACCTACGCGCTGGACGCGGGCTATCTGGCCTCGGACTTCTGCACCCTGCCGCACGCCCTGATGCAGGAGGTCCTGAGCCGTTTCGAGGCGGAGCTGGACCGAGCCCGGGACTGGCGCATCACCTGCCCACAGGGAACCGATGTCTCCGGGACCATCCCGCCGCCGGCCGGGGACGGCCAAGAGATCACCGACTTCACGCTAAAGCTGTTCCCGCTGGGGATCTTCCGCCCGATTTCTTGTGCCAACATGTCTGGCCGGGTGGTGCTCTCCAACTGGCTGACGGCCACCGGGACTCATGGCTACGAGCCGCAAATCCTGCTCTTGGACCGGCCCGTCGCGGCGGTGATCGAGGCCGGGCGCATCGTCGACTTCGAGGGCGACGAAGCGCTCTGCACCAAGGTGCGCGATCACTACGCCCGGGTCGCGGAGATCTTCGACATCGACCCGCAGGTGGTGCATTCCTGGCATGTGGGGATCCACCCCAAGACCTATTACGACGGCGCGGCACGGGACAATATCGATCGCTGGGGCAACGTTATGTTCGCCAGCCCCCGCTATCTCCATTTCCACACCTGTGGCGACTACGCGCCCGGCGAGATCGCCTGGTCGGTCATCGACACGACGGTCACCCTCGATGGCACGCCCTATTGGCAGGACGGCCGCTTCGTCTTTCTCGAGCGCGAAGAGATCCGGGCCCTGCTGGCCGATTTTCCCGGCTGCGAGACGGCCTTCGAGATGCGCTCGGATATCGGGCTCTGAGCGGGCGCCCCGCTGTTATCCGCCCATGAACCGGCCGAGCGCCGCGATGGTGATTTCCATCTCGTCATCGAGGCCCATGGTGAAGCGCAGCTTGTCCTCGAAGTCGGGAACGGCGAAGCGGCGGGCAATGATCCCCTCGCCTTGCAAGGCGCGGTCGGCCTCCGGCGCCGATTTGCCGTCCGTGTTGGGGAAGCGCACCAGCACGAAATTGGTCTGGCTCGGATAGACCACGAGCCCCATGCCGCTCAGCGCGTCCGAAAAACGCCGCAGGTACTTGGCGTTGTGGGCGAGGACAGCCTCGGTGTGCGCCTGATCGGCGAGCGCGGCCAGGCCCGCCGCATTGGCCGCCAGGTTGACCGGGAACGACGGGCCGATGCGGTTCAGCAAGTCGATCACCTCGAGGGGAGCGTAACACCAGCCGAGCCGCAGGCCGGCCATGCCGAAGACCTTGGAGAAGGTTCGGGTCACCACCACGTCGTCGCGCTCCGCCACCAGGCGCGTGCCGGACTCGTAGTCGTTGGCCGTGGCGTACTCCTCATAGGCCGCATCGATGATCAGCAGAACCGCGGGCGGCAGATTTTCCCGCAGACGCCGCACCTCTTCGCCGGAGAGATAAGTCCCCGACGGGTTGTCGGGATTGGCGATGATGACCACCCGCGTGCGGTCGGTGACGCACCCGAGGATCGAGTCGACGGAGTGGCGGAAATCGTCGTCGGGTGCAGACACCGGATGCGCCCCCGCCGTAGCGGCGTAGATCGGGAACTGCATGTAGGCGTGCGCGCTGTGAATCACCTCGTCGCCCGGCCCGGCATAGGTCTGCACCAGGCGCGCCAGCAACTCGTCCGAGCCTGTCCCGAAGGCGATGCGCCCCGGCTCCAGGCCAAAGCGCGCGGCCAGCGCCTCCTGCAGGCGCTCCGTGTCGACTTCCGGATAGCGGTGCATGTCCTCGAGCGCCTTGGCGGCGGCCTCGAGCGCACGCGGACTCGCGCCCAGCGGACTTTCGTTCGACGACAGCTTGATGACGCGATCGAAGCCCGGCAGCTTGGCGATCCCGACCATGTAGTAATCGATGTCCCGCAAGCCGGGACGCGGGTTCGGTTTGGACAAGAAAAGGACTCCCCCCACGGCCTTGCCGAAACCAGCCGTTCTTGGTCTCTCGGCAAACTGTGATCACACATGCTAGCATGGCCGCGTGAGGAAGATAAACAACCCCCTCGGCAAGCCCGACCAGCCGCCGAAAGTCGTCGCGCTCGACCTCGGCGCCTTTACCGTGGGGCTCGAGATCAAGCGCCCGAAGGCGCCCCACCGCTGGCAGGCGTATCAAGACACGCCGCCGGAGCGTCTGCTCGAGCGCCTGGGCGACGCCACCGTGGCCATTACAAACGGCATCGGATTTCCCGGGGACCTGCTGGAAAATCTGCCGCACCTGGAGCTGATCGCCTGCTGCGCCACCGGCCTGGACCACATCGATCTGGCCACCTGCGAAGCGAAGAAAATTCGAGTCTGCAACGCCACGGACTACGCGACCCGCACGGTGGCGGAGCATGTCTTTTGCCTGGTTCTGGCCCTACGGCGGAGCCTGGCGGGTTACCTGAGCGACAGTACCGCCGGCGCCTGGCAGGCTTCGGGCCAGTACAGCCTGGCCAACCACCCGATTTCCGATCTCTTCGGCAGCCGTTTGGGCATTCTCGGCGGCGGCGCCATCGGGCAGGCCGTCGCCGAAATCGGTCGTGGCTTCGGCATGGAGACCGTGTTCGGCGCACGAAAGGGCCAAGCTCCACGAGATGAGTCCCATCTACCGTTCGCCGAGGTCCTGGCGACCAGCGATGTCCTCTCGCTCCACTGCCCGCTGGTCGAGCAGACCCGCAACCTGATCGACAGCGCGGCGTTCCGGCTGATGGAGAGGAAGCCCCTCCTGATCAACACCGCCAGGGGCGGCCTGGTCGACGAAGCGGCGTTGGTCGAGGCCTTGCGAGCGGGGCGCATCGCCGGGGCCGGCTTCGATGTCGCCAGCCGCGAGCCGATTACCCCCGACAATCCGCTGCTCGACCTGGTTGGCACGGGGAATTTCATCCTCACGCCCCACGTCGCCTGGGCGAGCGCGCAGGCCCAACAGGCCTTGATCGACCAGGTGCTGGAAAAGGTCGGAGGTTTCCTCGAGGAACGACGGCGCTGATTTCAGGCGTGCTAGTCCGCCAAGCTGTCGGACTCCGCCAGCGCGAAGGCGGCGGACTGGGCGTCGCGCGCCACCGCCTGCGCCGCGCCCTCGCCGTCGCGGGCCCTGAGGGCCGCCACGATCTCCCGGTGGTGAACCTCGGGCGTTTCGACCGCTCCCGACTGGTCGAACAAGAGGTGCAGATAGGGGCCGAGCTGAACCCAGGTATTCTCGATCATCGACAGCAGCAAGGGGCTTTCAGCCGCCTTGTAGATGCCGAAATGAAAGGCCCGGTGGTGACGAAGGTAGAGGCCCGGCGTCTGGCCGTCCAAGGCCGCCTCCATATCGTCGCAGGCGCGATCCAAACGAAGGATCTGCTGGTTGGTCAACCTCGCCGTCGCAAGCTCCGTCGCCAGTCGTTCGAGCGCGCCGCGAATTCGGCACAGCTCCACCAAGCGGACGGTGCTCAAGGGCGGCACACGCACGGTCCGGTTCGGCAGCATCTCCAGGGAAGCCTCGGACACCAGTCGCCGGAGGGCCTCGCGCACCGGCATGGTGCTGGTCTCGAACTGGTCCGCAAGGGCGCGAATTGTCACGGTCTCGCCGGGGAAAAAGCCGCCGGCGGCGAGCGCGTCCCGGACGCGCTGGTAGAGCTGATCCTGCAAGGTTTGGCGCACCAAGGGTGCGTGGGCCAGCTTCTTGCGGCCGGGTTCTCTGGTCCGCGCGGCAGGTTTGGTGGCTGTCATGGATCTCGATGAGGGGCTGTTGCTCTCGCGGGGTCTGCCTGAGGCGAGTCTAGCAATCACGGGGCCGCTCTTCGACACTTATTGTGTTCCTTTCCGGAATTTTGTGATATGTGATCACAAAAATTGACCTGAGACACCGCCTTCAGATACAGTCGAGGGTGGAACAGAGGGCATTTCGAAGGGCCCGGTCGCAGGCCGGAGCAGCTTTTGGAGCGGAGGCCGTGACATGAGTGATCTGCTGCGGGACATCGTGGAAGCGGAGTCGCTGGCGCGTTTTCAGGCCGCCGGGCCGGTGAAGCACGGCCTGCCGGCGGAGGCTTATACCAGTCAGCGGTTCTTCGAGCTGGAGCAGGACCGGGTTTTCGCCCGCAGTTGGACGCTGTGCGGTTTCGCGCATGAACTGCCGTCCGCAGGCGATGTCATGCCGGTCACGGTGGCGGGGCGTCCGATCGTCCTGGTTCGCGGCAAGGACGGCCTGCTGCGCGCCTTCCACAATGTGTGCCGGCATCGCGGCCTGAAGCTGGTCGATGCGCCGTGCAGCGGGTGCCGCCGGCTGGTCTGCCCGTACCATAATTGGAGCTACGCCCTCGATGGCCGCTTGATCAACGCGACCAACTTCGGCGGCCATGGTGTGCACGCCGTCGAGGGCTTCGACTACGAGACCCACGGCCTGGCGGAGGTGCCCTGCCGCCAATGGCACGACTGGATCTTCGTCAACGTCGCCGGCAACGAACCGGACTTCGAGCGCTTCCTGGCGCCGCTCCTGCAGCACCTCGACGGCATCGACCTCGGCCGGATCGAGTATCTCTACAAGATCGACAGCGGCATTTTTGAGTGCAACTGGAAGTTCATCTGCGAGAATTTCATCGAGCCCTATCACGTGCCCGTCGTGCATCCCGAGACCGCCGCCGGGCAGCCGCTGGACCAGCACTACATGGTGGGCGACGATCACCTGGTCGGCTGCGCGGTCGACGTCGAGGGCAACGGCGCCGGCAAACCGGCCAAACCAGGCAAACCCGCCAAATCCGGGGACCGGCGCGCCCGCGACCTCTGTCTGGATATCAGCGCGCGTTACCTCCTGCTGTTCCCCAACTTCCTGTTCTTCATCTACTTCGGCGCGGAGACCCACATCAACGTCATGCTCAACGTTCCCCTGGCCGCCGGTCAAACCCACCAGCGGCGGGTCATCTACCAGCTGGGCGGCACACGGCCGCCGGAGGAGACGATCGAGGGGTGGCGCGCGCTGACGGACGACGTCATTGCCGAGGATAGAGCCATGGTCGAGCGCCTGCAGGAGGGTAGACGCTCTCCAGTGCTCGCCGACGGCGGGGTCCTGTCGCCGGTCTGGGAAGCCAGCGAACGGGCCTTTCAGGACCTGATCATGGCCGCCGTGCTCGGGCCGTCCGAGGTCCGGCCGAACGGCGGTTGACCGGATAACATCGCCTTGCGATCAAACCCACCGGAGATGGCTCAATCATGATCGGCGCGCCAAGCGTTCTTGTTCTGGGACTGGGAGAAGGCGGCGGCTATTTGGCTCAGGCCCTGGCGGCGGCCAAGACGGCGCCGACTCTCCTCGCCTACGATGCCGCGATCGCGTCGCCGGACGCGGCTGCATTGCGTGAGAAAGCCTCCACCCTCGGCCTGGACCTCCACGAGGACATCGGCGAATGGGTCGGGGCGGTCGATTTCGTCTTCTCCCTGGTGCCGGGCAGCGCGGCAGTCGCGGCGGCGCGCACGCTCCGGCCGGTCATGAGGCCCGGCGCGGTGTTCGTCGACCTCAACTCCATCACCGCCGCCATGGTGCAGGATATCGCCGCGATCTTCGACGGCAGCGGCATCGATCTGGTGGACGGCGCCGTGCTCGGCAACTTCCGCGCCGGCGGCCGGGTTCCCGTGCTGCTCGCGGGCGCGCGGGCCGAGGAAGTCCTGGGCTTGCTGGCCGGTGAGATGTTCAAGCCCGCGTGCATCGCCGGACAGCCGGGCGACGCTTCGGCCATCAAGATGCTGCGCAGCGTCCTGATGAAGGGCCTCGAGGCGCTGTTCGTCGAATCGCTGGTGGCGGCGGAAGTCCAGGGCTTGCGTCCGGCCTTCATGCAGGCCTTCGGCGACTTGGACGAACGCTCCTTTGCCACAACCATGGAAGTACAGACGGTCACCCATCTTGTGCACGCCGCGCGGCGGCTCGGCGAGATCGAGCGCGTGCAATCCATTCTTCAAGCCGACGGCGTCGACGACACCATGACCGAAGCCTCGCGCCGGCTCTATGCCAAGACCGTGGCCGCCGGCGTTGCGCCCGCCTCCGGCGAGCCCTTGTCGCTGGATGAGACGCTGCAGATCCTGACCCGGGTCTTCCGCGCGAGCGCCTGATGCGCGCGGGCGCGCTGCCTCCCGGCGCCTGCGACTGTCATGTCCACGTCTTCGGACCGTCGGCGCGCTATCCCTTCGCGGCCGATCGCGCTTACACGCCGCCGGAGGCGTCGTTCCGGAGCTACCAGAGGGTCATGAGGGATCTCGGGCTTACCCGCGCGGTACTCGTGCAGCCGAGTGTCTACGGCACCGACAACCGGGCGATGCTCGATGCGCTTAGCCAGGGCGGACCCAACCTGCGGGGCGTGGCGGTGATCGGCGCCCCTGACGACTGCGGCGAAGACGAGCTCGCGGCGCTCGACGCCGCAGGGGTGCGGGGCGTGCGGATGAACCACCTCTTCCCCGGGGCTGAGGGCACCGACGATCTAGACGCGTTGGCCGCGCGGATCGCACCGTTCGGCTGGCACCTGCAGGTGCTGATCGACGTTGCCGAAACCACCGGCCTGGTGAAGCGCCTGGGCAGCTTGCCCGTCGCGACGGTCTTCGACCATCTGGGCCATTTGCCCGCGGCCCTCGGACGCGATCATCCGGGTTTCCGGGATCTTCTGGCGCTGCTGCGCGAAGGCCGTTCCTGGGTGAAGCTCTCCGCGCCCTACCGCCTGAGCGCCCGCAACGTTCCGCCGTACGACGACGTGCGGCCGTTCGCCGAGGCGGCCCTGGAGGCGGCGCCCGACCGCGTGGTCTGGGGCTCCGACTGGCCGCACCCGGCCATCCAGGGGCCACGACCGCGCCCGGCCACCCTGCTGGACCCGCTGTTCGATTGGATCGACGACGCGAATCTCAGGCGCCGCGTGCTGGTGGACAATCCGGCGCGCCTTTACGGCTTTGCCTGAACCGCGTAATACCAAGTCTCGATAATCATCACCCCTTTCATGGGGCGAAGCGGTCCGCCGGGTAGGCGCGGCACGCAGCGCGATGCTATAGCATCGGGCAAGGGTCGCAACGCCCTCCGGCGAACCGTTCCGCCCCACCGAAGGCCACGGTCTCTAGCCCGCTCGCCGCGTTGCGGGCGCCTTGTGGTGCCGCACACCACGGCGCCACCCGCTCCTAGCGAGCGGGCTAGAGACCACGGTGAAATGGGTGATGATTATCGAGATTTGGTATAAGTCCGCGGCAAAATCTCATCGCGCGTGATCTCGCGCGCCACTTGGAAGACATAGTCTCCGGGCTTGACCCGTGCCGGCACGCGGCGCGAAACGATGATGCCCGCACGGGCGAAATGGAGGTCCACGGGCACGCGCTCCGGCTCCTCCAGCGAATGCACCGCGCCGGCCGGATCGCCCTCTCGCACCTCCTCGCCCAAGGCGCAGTAGGGCTCGAACACGCCCGAGACGGTCGCCGTCACGCGGTCTCCCTCGTCGCCGGCCATGAGAAACCGCAAGGGCGCGGGCTGCGCCGGCCCGCCGCCCTCCGCCAGCACGCCCAGATGGCGCAGGACGCCGAGCACGCCGTCTCGGCCGATTTGCAGCGCCCGGCGATCGAGCGAGGCGCCGCCGGCCAGCTCGGTCGAGATGAAGGCCACGCCGCGGCGCTGGGCGGCCGGGTCGAAGCCGGTCGACCAGGCGGTGCCCTCGACCACGTAGGCGGTGGGCGCGCCGAACGCCTCCACCAGGTCCAGCATACGTGCCATGAGGGCGCGGTCGGGATGGGTGCAGAGAAAGCTGCAGGGCAGGTACTCGCCGGTCGTGCCGCCGGAATGCAGGTCGATCCCCGCATCGCACATCGGCAACAGGACGCTATCGACATAGTGGGCAATGGCCTGGGTCGGCGCGCCATCCGCCTCGCCGGGAAAGCAGCGGTTGAGGTTGAGCCCGTCCAGAGGCGAGACCCGCGTGCCCGCCATGACCGCAGGCGTGTTGAGGGCAGGCAAGATGATGAGACGACCGTTCACGGATTGCGGCGAGATCTCGCGGATCAGCCGCCTGAGGATCACCTGTCCCTCGTATTCGTCGCCATGGTTTCCGGCGCTGAGCAGCACGGTCGGGCCTTTGCCGTTGGCGATCACCACGATCGGAATGGGAATGATCCCGAAGGCGTGCGTGTTATCGGAATGATCGAGGCCCAGATGGGAGACTTGTTTGCCCGGCCGGTCGAAGTCGATGTCGCAGGCGATCGCCATGGTCGAGGCCGCCATCCCGCTCTCCCTAAGTGGTGGTGTGTCTTATACCAAGTCTCGATGATCAATCACCCATCTCACCGGGGTCACTTGCCCGATGCGCCCACATCGCGCCGCGTGCCGCGCCTACCCGGCGCACCGCTTCGCCCCATGAGATGGGTGATTATCATCGAGATTTGGTATTATGCGCTAGAGGTCACGCATAGAGGCCGACCCTCTCGTCGCCCAGCTGGATACCCAGACCATTGATCACCCGAACCCAATAGGCGAAGTTGGCGCCGATCTGGTTGACCTCGAGGATTTCGGTGTCGCTGACGCCTGCCTCGCGCAACGCCGTGATATCGGCTTCGCTCATCGCCTTGGGATCTTCCGCGAGCTTGGCGTTATAGCGCAGGATCTCCGCCTCCCGCTTGTCGAACACCGATTCGGGGGCACCGTCGCGCAAGGCCTGCAACATGGCCTCTCCCCGCGCCTCGTCGCCGAGCAGCGCTTTGAAGTTCGCGCCGTGATGGGTGAAGGCATATTTGCAGCCCGCCAGCATGGCCACCTGGGTCGCGATCAGTTCCTGGAACCACTTGGGCAGGACGGCGTCGTCGCTATGCAGTATGGCGCGATAGAGCGCATCCGCCCAAGGCATGGGTGTCGGCCACAGGCTGAACGCCTTATAGAGGTTGTGAACCGTCCCGTCCGGGCGGCCGACCTGTTCGTAGGCTTCCCGCAGCCGGCCCTCGGCCTTGTGTTCGGGGATCGTCTCGATCCAACAGGGCCTCGTGCTCATGGTCGACACCTCTTCTTTGTGCTCCAACGGCGGACATGCCCACCGGGCACGTTACGCCTGGCCGCATCGATCCGCCATAGCCTCGATCCGAATGCCATGACGCATTGCAGTGTTTGCATACGACGCCCACGTTGCCGCCGAATTCCGCGGGGTGATATGGTTGCCCTCTGTCAGGCGGGAGCCTGGCGTGCGCCTGTCTCGACCGTTGGCAGGCCCAGCAATTTGCAAAGGGGGTAGGTATGAACCGGCCCTTAGACGTTTCCTACCCGCCCTTTGGAGGTTATCACCAGACGGCGGAGTTCGCCGCAGATGCGGAACTGACCCATGTCGGCCCGGGTACGCCCGGTGGCGAATATCTGCGCCGGTTCTGGCATCCCCTGGCCCTGACGTCCGAGGTAAGCGAGGTGCCGCGACTGATCCGCGTGCTCGGCGAGGACCTGGTGTTGTTCCGCGACACTGGCGGCCGTTTCGGCCTGCTGCACCGGCACTGCCCGCATCGCGGCGCCTCGCTGGAATACGGTGTCTGCGAGGCGCGGGGCTTGCGCTGCTGCTATCACGGCTGGTTGTTCGACGTCGATGGCACCATCCTCGAGACGCCGGGCGAACCTCCGGACAGCGCGGCCGCGGCAAAACTGAGACAGGGCCTGCGCCATGGCGCCTATCCGGTCGTCGAGCGCGTCGGCCTGGTCTTCGCCTATCTCGGCCCGCCCGAGGAAACGCCGGCCTTTCCGGTCTACGACACCTTCGACATCCCCGGGGTAGAGCGAGTGCCCTACGCGCGCGACTATCCCTGCAACTGGCTGCAGATCACCGAGAACGCCATGGACCCGGTGCACGCCGTCTTTTTGCACGCACGGGTCAGCGGCCCGCAGTTCGCCGAGACCTGGGGTCAGATGGGCGTGCATGAATTCCACGAACGCGAAACCGGCTTCTACTACACCAACGCGCGGCGGGTCGGCGACAAGATCTGGGTCCGCATCCATGAGATCATTCTGCCCAACCTAACCCACGCCGGCGCGGTCATGAGCATCGACGGCGAGACAGTCAAATATTTCGGGCGCAACAGCTTCACCCGCTGGGTGGTCCCGGTGGACGACGAGACGACACGGGTGATCGCCTGGGCCAACTACGGCGCCCGCACCGATCCAGCGCGCGCCGAATGGATGGATGAGGACGGCATCGACGTGATCGAGGGCGGCGAGCGCCGCGACCGCACGCCGGAAGAGGCCCAGCGCCGGCCGGCCGACTATGAGGCCTTCGTCGGCCAGGGCCCGATCACGGTGCACGCCAAGGAACATCTGATGAGCTCGGACCGCGGCGTGGTCATGTTTCGAACCCGCCTGCGCTCGGCCATGCGTGCCTTGGCGAAAGGCGAAGCGCCGTTTCAGCCCTCCGACCTGGGCGAGGCGCCGATTCCCACCTATTGCGGCGACACGGTGCTGCGCGTAAGACCGGGCAACGGCGAGGAGCGGGAGTTGATCCTCGCCCATTCCCGCCGCGTGATGGAGGCGATACGGAGCGGCGATGGCCACCGGGGCGAGGCCCGGGACGCCCATGTCATCGGGCGGCTCAAGGAGTTGGAGGCCAGCTATTCCTGATCGACCACCACACACCCGAGCCAAAGGGGAAAGGGGTTGCACGGGTGTCCGGACCTGAGCCGCGTCCTGGGGTCCTCGACTTCACGGCCCACATGGTTGACCTGCCGATGCGGGACGGTGCGCCATCTTCCACCCTGCTCGCCTCCAACGAATGCGCCCTGGGACCGAGCCCGCGCGCGGCCGAAGCCGCCGGCGCCGCCATGGCGGATGCGCATCTCTATCCCGAAACGCAACACGATGATCTCGCGGCGGCGATCACCACGCGCTTCGGCCTCGATCCGGCCAAGATCGTCTGCGGCAACGGCTCGGACGAGCTGCTCGGACGTCTCGCCCGCGCCTTCCTGCGGCCGGGCGACGAGCTGATCTATTTGGCCCGCGGCTATCAGAAGTTTCCCAAATACGCTCTCATGGAAAGCGCCCGGCCGGTGCCCGTGCCGGATCGCGATCTCCTGGCCGACGTGGATAATCTCTTGGCCGCCGTCACCGACCGCACCCGGATCGTCATGCTGGCCAATCCCGACAACCCCTCGGGCCGCCACTTGCCGGGCGGCGAGGTTCGCCGTCTGCACGCCGGCTTGCCGGATCACGTGCTGCTGGTGCTCGATTCAGCTTACGCAGAGTATGTCGGCGCCGATGACTATGAGCCGCCACACCAGCTGATCGAAGGGGCGGCGAACGTGGCCATGACGCGCACCTTCTCCAAGATCTTTGGCCTGGCCGGCGCGCGTCTCGGTTGGCTCTACGGCGCGCCGGCGATCGTCGACGCCGTGCGCCGGGTCGGCTCCAACTATCCCATCGCCAGCGCCTCGGCGGCAGCCGGGATGGCGGCGCTGACAGACGAATTGCATGTACGGCGAGTTCGCGCCCACAACGACGAATGGCGGGCCTGGCTCACCGCTGAACTCATGGGCCTCGGACTTCACGTCTATCCCAGCCAGACCAATTTTATACTGACGCGCTTCGACCGGCCGGGAACGAGCGCCGAGGCGGCTTACGATTTCCTTGCCGCGCGCGGCATCGTGCCCCGCCTGTTCACCGGCCGGGACTTCCGGAACCACATGCGAATCACCATCGGCCCCGCCGAGAACCTGCAGCGGTTCGTCGCAAGCTTGCGCGACTATCTCGAGGCCAGACGGTGATGACCGACGGCGGCGCGCCCTTGCACGAAGTCGGTCCCGAGCTTGGCACGGCCATCATCGCGGCAATGAAACGCGCGGGCGTCGGCTTCGTCCTCAGCGTGCCGGACATCGTGACCAGTCAGCATCTCCTGTGGCCGATCGCCAAAGACCCGGACTTCCGCCTGATTCGCGTCTGCAAGGAGGACGAGGCCTTCGGCATAGCCGCGGGCCTCTCGTTCTGCAATCAGCGCGCGGTGCTGCTGATCCAGCAGACCGGGCTGCTGGGTTCTCTCAATGCGCTGCGCGCCGTGGGCGTGGAACTGGAAATGCCGATCTGCGCCCTCGTTGGACTGCAGGGGCGCGAGACGGACGTAGAGCCCGGCGCCTCAGCGGCCTACGGCGTGCGGATCGTCGCTCCCATCCTGGAGGCCATGGGGATTGAGCAGAGATTGGTGCAAACACCGGGCGAGGCGGCAACCATCTCCGGCACCATCGACGAGGCCTACCGCCAGTCGCGACCGGCGGTCGTCCTCTTGTGAAGGTTTGTGGGAGGGAGCCGCCGCGATGATGAAGAGCGACGAATGCCTCAAGGAGCTGGCCCGACTGCTGCCGGATCAGATCGTGGTCGCCACCTATCGCGCTGCCTTCGAATGGATGGCCGCCCGGCCGAGCGACCTCAATTATCTTTCGGTCGGCGCCATGGGCCTCGCATCTTCCCACGGCCTAGGTCTGGCACTCGGCCGCCCCGATCAACAGGTGATCGTGCTCGACGGCGACGGGAGCCTGCTGATAAACCTCGGCAGTCTCGTCACGATCGCCGAGGCCGCACCCAAGAATCTCATCCATTGTGTCTTTGGCAACGGCACCTATGCCGTCAATGGCGGCCATCCGATCCCCGGCGCTGGCACACTCGACTTCGCCGGCCTGGCGCATGCCGCCGGTTACCGCAAGGTTTTGCAGTGCGCGGATATCGCACGGCTCTCCGAGGCTTTTGCGAAGGCGCTGCAGCAGGACGGTCCGATCTTCGTCGATCTCAGAGTGGAGCACGAAGGCGAGATCCCACTGGATTACGACGCGCTGTTCAGCGCCGAGCGCCGCCGTTTGTTCAAGACCGAGCTAAATCGCGCCTAACTCAGATCATTTGTGCTTTAGTCGGGTGTGACCTCAAGGCTTCACGACCCAGAGCGCATTCGGACCAAATCTCACCCCGGCTCTGTCGTGAGCCGGGGCGAGATCAGGGAGAGGGGTGCCAGCGTCGGAATGCGGATCCGCCAGGGACGGCCGATTACGTGAGCCACCAACGTTCGATCAGCTTGTAGCCATCGAACTCCCAGTTGCCCCCCACTTTCTCCGGATGGTGTACGTTTTCCCGGAAGGCCGTGATGTGGTTGGCGAAAAGATGGATGACCGAACCGCAGTCGTCGCGGGTAATCGCTTGCATCTCGTAGTACATGTCGCGGCGCTTGGCCTCGTCCAACTCCCCGCGGGCTTCCTTCAGCAGTTGGTTGAACTTCTCGTTCTGCCAATAGGACTCGTTCCAGTTCGACTCCGCGGAATAGCCCTGAGTGAACATCCAATCCTCGGTCGGACGGCCGCTCCAATAGCTCGCCGACCAGGGCGCGACCAACCAGACATCCGACCAGTAGCCGTCATCGGGCGCCCGTCTGGGCGTGATCTTGATGCCGGCCTTGGCGGCATGTTCGGCGAACAGGACCGTGGTGTCCGTCGCACCCGAATAGAGCCCGTCGGAGGCAACCAGTTCCACTTCGAGGCCTTCCATATCCGCTTGCTTCAGGTGCCACCTCGCCTTGTCGGGATCGTAAACGCGCTGCGGCAGATCCGGGTTGTGGAAACGGTTGGCCGGGCTGATCGGATGGTCGTTGCCCAGCGAGCCACGGCCGCGCACGATCTTCTTCAAGATCTCCTCGCGGTCGATTGCAAGCTTTAGCGCCATGCGGACATCATTGTTGTCGAAGGGCGCCAGATCGGTCCGCATCGGGAAGGTGTAGTGCTGGGTGCTGGCGGTATCCTCGACCGTGATCCCGGGTTTTTCCGCCAGTAGGTGCGCCGTCTTGGCCTCGATATCGCCACTGACGTCGAGTTCGTTGGTGACCAGTGCGTTGATGCGCGCCGTGGTATCCGCGAGCACCAGGATCTCCGCCGAATCCACATGCGCCTTGCCGGATATATAATAGTTCGGATTGCGCTCCATGGAGCCCCGGACGCCCGGCTCGAAGTGCTTCACCATGTAGGCACCGGCCCCGATGCCGCTCAAATCGACGTCATCGCCCTTGGCCGGCAGGATGGAGAGGGAACTGGCGCTCAGGGCGAAGGGGAAATCGGCATTGCCGTCTTTCAAGGTGAAGATCACCCGGTTGGCGCCGTCGGCCTTCATGTCGGTGATGGTTTCGACCACCGACTTCATCGCAGATACGGAATCCTCGCCCTGGTGGCGCGCGAGCGAGGCGATGACATCGTTCGAGTCCACGGTCTTACCGTTGTGGAACTCGACGCCCTTGCGCAAATTGAAAGTCCACTCGGTGGCGTCATCCGAGGCCTCCCAGCTCTCAGCCAGCAAGGGTTCCAGCTGTCCGTCGGCGTTCACCTCGGTCAGCTGACCGTGGATGGTGTACCAAAGCATGTTGACGAAGCCGCTGCTCAGGGTCGCCGGATCAAGCGAATCCGTCGTCGAGCCCTGCACCGAGCCGACCCGCAGGTGGCCACCGCTTTGCGGCGTGTCCGCGTGGGCCTCTCCGGCCAGCAGGCCAGCCGGCAGCGCCGCCGCCACACCGAGCGCCGTGGCGCGCTTGAGCAATTCGCGCCGCGAGATGCGGCCTTCGGTAAACGCACGCAGATGATTGTCCAGTTCAGTCGGCATTGCAGGTCCTCCCCTATTTTTCTTCGGCGCGAACGCCTCAGTGCCGTCTTCGTTGCGACCTCAAAACTGTGATCACAATTTTATATTTGGAATGATACCGAATTCAATAACAATAAAATTTCAGTGCATTATCAAGCCACTAGGCCTAAGCGCGAAAGTGATCACAAATTGCCAGACTTTTTTCAGGAACCCGTCGACCGGCCGTCCTGTCCAAATACGGGAGCCCAACCGGGTTTACGCCCGCCCGAGCGGCCACCCCAAAGCTAGGCGACTCCGGCTCAACTTGCCAAGAGATCGTGCAGCTTCTCCTTGATCCTTTGGCGCATCGAGGTCGATCCGGTCTCCAGCCAAATCGAGACGTCCGAACGCTCGAACAGGCCCGGGATCCACATCTCGGTCTCGTAGCGCGCAAAGGTATGGGGGTCGGTTAGAAAGGCGTTGTCGGCCGCCGCCCGCTTGATCACCTCCAGCGCGATGGCGTCCTCGTCGACGGTAATGCCCGCCGCCAGGCGGCCGACCATGCCGGCCAATTCGTCGCAGAGCACAAGCATCTCCAAAGAGCCGGTGCGTCCGCCGGACAGGAAGCCCAGATTGTGGATGAAAGTGGTGCCGGCCAAGGCCGCCGCCGTCATGTTGGATCCGACTTCCGCGGCCGCCTGCAAGTCCAGGTCATGGGCGTCGGAACAGCCGGCACCGGTCCAGCTCGGCAGGCCGATGTAATTGAAGTAGTCGGCCGAGCCGAGGCCGCCGAGGGCATATTCCGGCGATCCATAGGCGAGATCGGCGCGGCGCATATCCATCGGCAGGATCGAGGACCCCGCCATGATCGGCGCGCCCGGCATGGTCATCTGGCTGATCACCACGCCGGCCAGGGATTCGGCGGACGACTGGACGATGGCGCCGGCCAGGGTGATGGGACAGGCCATTCCTGGAAAGATCGCCGGATAGCAGACATTGGGCAGCATGTGGCGCGCCGCGAATTGGACCCGCCGGCAGGCCTCCTCGCCCAGCTTCAGCGGCGAGACCGGTCCGATCAGGTCGAGACCGCAAGGCTTCTCGGCCAGATTGTCCCAGCCGCCCACCTCGCCGGCCAGGAAGGTCCAGATGGCCTCGGCCTCGACCTCGTCGTGTCCGGTGAACACCACGGGCTTGCGCGACACCGCAGCCAGGGTCTGCACCGTTACCACGGCCTCGTCCTCGACCGGAACGTCGCCCGGATAGCCGAGGGACGCCAGGGCGTCGATGTTGGGCAGGGCCTCGGAGACCCGGCCGACCTTCTCGATATCGCTCAGATTTGCCGGACGGTGTTCGCCGGTCTCATAGTCCAGCACCTGCACGCAGTTGTGGCCGGGACAGAATTTCGGCGTGCGATCGCGCGTGTCGACCGTCATCTCGCCGTTGCGGTCGTAAAGCGTAATCCGCCGCGGCACGGTCTCGAGCGCGCGCGCCACCAGGTCCTCGGGAAAACGGACGCGGCCGTCCTCCGCCTCACGGCAACCGTGGTCGTGGATGAGCCAGCGCTTGATCGACGCATCGTCGATGATCGCGCCGACATCCCACATCACCCGCAGCACGGCTCTGTGGACCGCGGCTGCGTTCTCTTCCTTGATGGTCGTCAGGGTGAGCGATTTGTCACGCCGCAACGGCGGGGCCGGATGTCTGCTTCGCTCGGTGCGGGCCCGAGACCCGCCGCTGCGCCGGCTCACCCGCACGGTGCGCGGACCCGAGCCTGCAGCCTCCGCTCTTTGCATCCCTTGGCCCTCCGCGACGAACGCCAGCCGGCGGGGACGCCCACTGCGCCGCCCACTGCGCCACTCGGGCGGCGACGGCGCGGCCGATGCTGTCGCTGTTATGAATTATGTAACGTTAAAATAAACTGCGTCAAGGGCCATGTCGTCACGACCGGGTGACCGGGCGACCACCAGCTGCCGCCACGGGGGACGCCACGGGGCCGCCACGGGGCCGCCAAGGGGACCGCGCGCTCACGTTGCAACGCTAGGTCGTTTCGCCAAGGATCAGCTCTACAGGAACCTTGATCGCCCTTTGCGTGAATCGACCGGTCTCCAAGCGGGCGATCAGCTCGCGCCCAGCGATCTGGCCGAGCTCGTAGCCGGGCGACCGCACGGTGGTCAGCACGGGATCGGAATACTGCCAGAAGTCGAACGCGTTGAAGCCGGTGACCCGCACGTTCTCGGGCACCTTGACGCCGCGGGCTTTCAGCAGCTTGAGGGTGGCGATGCCCATCTGGTCGTTCAGCGCCATGATCGCGTCCGGCAACCCGCGCCGATCGAGTGCCGCGCCGACCGCATCCTGCACCTCGGGAAAGCTGCCGGCACCGCACCCCACCGTCTCGACCTCGAGATCGACTCCCTGCTGCGACGCGACCGCGCGAATCCCCCGCTCGCGCTCGTCGACCGCCTTCCATCGGTTCAGGGTCATCTTGACGACCAGGATGCGCCGCGCGCCGCGCTCGATTAAATGCCGGGCCAACAGTGCGGCGCCCGTGCGATCGTCCTGATGCACGCAGCAGATATCCCGCCCGCCGGCTTGGACGCGCTCGTAGAACACGACCAAGGGCTGATTCAGCCTGGCGACCGACTCCAGCATGGCGCGGCGCTGTGACGGCGGGCCCGAGAGCAGGACGCAGATACCGTCGGTGCGCACGAAGCGCAGCAGCGACGAGCGCTCCAGGTCCTGTGCCCGCAGCCCTTCCAATTGCAAGGTATAGCCCTCGGCGTTGAGGACGTTACCGAGACCGGAGATGACCTGGGTGGTCGAGCCGTCGGAGAGATAGAGCGGCGATTGGTCGACGACGATCATGCCGACCGACTGCTGGCGGGCCGAGCGCAGGCTGCGCCCGGCGGTATCGGGCCGGTAGTTCAGCGCGGCCACCGCCTCGGCGACCCGCCGCCGCGTCGCCTCGCCCATGTAGTGGAACTTGCCGTTGACGAAGTTGGATACCGTCATGGGCGACACCTCGGCCCGCCGCGCCACATCGTGAAGCGTCACCTTGCCGGCCGGTCGATCTCGTTTCCTTGTCATTGCAGCGTCATTGCAGCGGTGGCTCTTTCGAGTCCTGTCGTTATCGAATATTCCAATTGGCGCAGAAAACCTACCCCTTCGCGACAATATGCCATAGCGTTGAGCGAATGCGCGCGATCTCATCGCACACCGGCAATGAAGCGTGATCGGCATTCGTCGGACCGCTGGCGGCCGCGGTGGCCACGGCTCCTATCACCCTCGGAAATGCACCGGGTCCAGCTTTCGATTGCCATCTCATAGCTATCGGTTTTATCGAGCGGCTTCGGCGAAGCTGACAAACGAACTGCCGAGCTGCGCTTATGGGCTCATCTGAAGGGTCGGGCCATTCCGCTGCCGGTGACGAGAATCCGGGACGTTGGTGTCATTGGACGCTCCCCTGAAGACCTGGCAAAGCAGGGCGTCTAATACCAAGGACCTTTGGTATAAACTGCCCGTTGTCGATGAGCGGGTCTCGACATTGGAAAACGGAGGCAGACTGGACTTGCTTC